>Ga0268262_10000563_pt1 | contig 48759 bp, 48 predicted proteins | sample TergutNc150P3_FD_190354 | JGI IMG/M metagenome (GOLD analysis project Ga0268262, IMG submission 190354) | Nasutitermes corniger P3 segment gut microbial community from laboratory colony in Florida, USA - Nc150 P3 (SPAdes) (version 2) | ecosystem: Host-associated > Arthropoda: Insects >... | reverse complement strand
GAAAGTGCCCGCTCCACAGATTGAAGAGTGGCAGTGGCAATTCCTTTTTCCACCATCTCCCAATTGAATTTGGAAAATACGGAGGAAAACATTTGTTCTTGCGTGGGCATGGGGGTAATTTAGAAATTTTTTCTATATTCCCACTATGTCTCTTTTAGAAACCTTACCCAAGCCGCAGGCAAAAGACTGCCTGCTAGACTATGCTGCAATTTTGCAGCTTTTGCCGCATCGCTTTCCTTTTCTGCTCATAGACAGGGTTCTCTCTTTTGAGCCGGATGCAGAGAAGGCAAAAATAACTTGCTTGAAAAATGCGAGTTTTAATGAGCCTTATTTTATGGGGCATTTCCCAGGCGACCCAGTGATGCCTGGTGTTTTGCAGGTAGAAGCTATGGCGCAAGCTGGTTGCATTTTGGCATACTTGAAATTTGAAGAAGAATCCAAAGGCAAACGCCCCGCTTTTATGGGTGTTGATGGTTGCCGTTTTCGCCGTGCTGTTAGACCCGGCGATTCTTTGAGAATTGAAGCCGAGTTGGAAGAATTCCGCCGCGGCATAATTACATTTGACGGAAAAATTTTTGTTGGCGAAGACCGCGTTGCAGAAGCAAAGCTAAAAGCCACAATGGTGTGATATGCGCGTTCTTGTAACCGGTGGCGCAGGTTTTTTAGGCTCGCATTTGTGCGACAGGCTCATTGAGCAAGGGCACGATGTTATTTGCCTTGACAATTATTTCACGGGCAGCAAAAAAAACATTGAGCATTTAGCGGACAACCCCCGCTTTGAATTTATTCGCCACGATGTCACCGAGTCAATCCTTTTGGAAGTGGACAGAATTTACAACCTAGCTTGCCCTGCCTCTCCGGTGCATTACCAATACAACCCAGTTAAAACAATTAAAACAAGCATACTCGGTGCGGTGAATATGCTTGGGCTTGCCAAAAGGGTGAAGGCGAGAATTTTGCAAGCGAGCACAAGCGAGGTTTATGGAGACCCAAGCGTTCACCCACAGGTGGAGGAGTACTGGGGAAATGTGAACCCCATAGGCATTCGCAGTTGTTACGATGAGGGAAAGCGCGTTGCCGAAACTCTGTTTATGGATTATCACCGCCAAAACAAGGTGGATATTCGCATTGTGCGTATTTTCAACACCTATGGACCTAGGATGCACCCAAACGATGGCAGGGTGGTGTCTAATTTTATAGTGCAGGCTTTGCAGGGCAAAGATATAACCGTTTATGGAGATGGCTTGCAAACACGTTCTTTCTGTTTTGTGAGCGATTTAGTGGAAGCCATTTTGCGCGCAATGGAGCAAACCGAATATGATTTGCCAATAAACATAGGCAACCCAGGCGAATTTACCATTCTGGAATTAGCAGAAAAAATAATTAAACTAACTGGCAGCAAAAGCAAAATAATAAAAGAACCTTTGCCCACAGACGACCCAAAACAACGCAAACCAGACATCAGCAAGGCAAAAAAATTTCTAAACTGGGAACCTAGCGTAAATTTAGAGGAAGGATTAAAAAAAACAATTGAGTATTTTCTATCTTCTCCTTATGGATTTGATTCCGTTTAAAGATATAAATATCACCGCCAGACCCTGCACCACAGGGTCTATGCTGGTGCGAACCCCCCCCCCCCCCCCCCCCCCCCCCCCCCCCCCCCCCCCCCTATCGTCTGAACCAGAATTCACAGAATTTAAGAATTTCCAGAATTATTTATTATGTAGGGGCAAGGCTCGCCCTTGCCCAGAAATTTGCATTTCACAAAATTTCCCATTTAACCTCAACCATAGGAGAAAAACAATGAGGAAAATCATCACAAAAGCAATAGCATTGCTTATCACGCTCAACATCGCCACCTTTGCCCAGCAAAAAGGTTCATTCACCGACAGCAGGGACAAGAAAACCTACAAAACCGTTAAAATCGGCGAGCAGGTTTGGATGGCAGAGAATTTGAACTTCAACGCAGATAGTTCAAAGTGCTACGACGACAAACCTGCCAACTGCACAAAATATGGCAGGCTATATAAATGGGAAACGGCTTTGAAAGCCTGCCCAAAAGGGTGGCATTTGCCTAGAAAGGCAGAGTGGGAAAAGCTATTCAGCTTTGCGGATAGCACTGGTAAAGAGGCTGGCAAGCGTTTAAAAGCTAAAAGCGGTTGGAAAGATGCCGATGGGAAACCTACCAACGGAACGGACAACTTCGGATTTTCGGCTCTGCCGTATGGCGAATCTTTCCGTGGCAATTTCAGAGGGGTCGGCGCAGAGGGGTTTTGGTGGTGTGCAACAGAAACCCAAGATAAGATGGGTAATACCACAGGAACTAAGATTTCCTTTGATACTTTTGGTGGTGCAAAGTTAGGCTTTTCCTCTAATTTTGACCTACATAGCGTCCGTTGCATTCAGGGCGATGAAGCAGAAACAGCAAAGGCAGATACGGAAGAAAAGGCAGCAAAGGAAAAAGCGGAAGCAGAAGCAAAAGCCGAAGGAGAGGCCTATGCAAAAGCCAATGGCGGAACATTCACCGACACAAGGGACAAGAAAACCTACAAAACCATAAAAATCAACGGACAGGTTTGGTTAGCGGAAAACTTGAACTACGCCGCCGAAAATTCCAAGTGCTACGATGACAAGCCCGAAAACTGCACAAAATACGGCAAACTATACAACTGGGAAACAGCAATGAAATCCTGCCCTGCTGGTTGGCATTTACCCAAAAACGCAGAATGGGACAAACTATACCGCTCCGCAGACGGCACAAGCGGAACACAAAGCCCTTACAATAGCGAAACGGCTGGCAAGTTCCTTAAATCTACTAACGGATGGGAAGACAAAGGAGTAACTGGCAACGGTACGGATAAGTTCGGTTTTTCCGCTTTGCCTAGCGGTTTCTTTGATGATAGATTTTTCAGGATAGGTAACAATGGTATTTGGTGGAGTGCTAACGAACACGAAAAGAATAAAGATATGGCATCTTATCGCGCTATGACAGTGAAGAGTGAGAAAGCAGAAGGAACAGAATACTTTAATAAGAAACATTCGTATGTTAGCGTTCGTTGCATAAAAGATTAAGTTCCCTTCGGCTCCGCTCAGTGAACGGGGTTGAAATTTTACTCACCCTGCCATTTTCACTTCGTGGGCAGGGTTTAATGCCTGTTTTCTTGGCAAAGCTTTTGGACAGGCACGAAAATTTTTTCTATCTTGTATAGCGGAGGCTTTTATGGCAAAGCAAAATATTCATAAATTAGCTTTAAATTATTTTATAAAACATCAAAAAGAACTTTGTAAAAAATACAAAGGCAAGGAACTTCTAATGCGTGGAGCAAAAGTAATTGAAGCGTACGATTCATTTCACGAGGCAGCAGCAGCAGGCAGGAAATTGTTTGGTTCGGGGAATTTTTCCGTTCAAGAGTGCATACCCGGAGATGATGCTTATACCGTTGATATTCAACCATTGGTATTTGCATGAATTTGACTATAAGACACCAAGGTTTTGCAAAAAAAATAATCTGCAATGCACAAATAACATCTATTGACAGCGGCAAATCCATAAAGGTTACGGCAATGTGGGATACTGGGGCTACAAGGTCTTTAATAAATGATAGCATAGTTAAAAAATTGCAACTTAAAGCGATTAATCTTGCTATAATAAAACACGTTGCAGGAACAGAAACCTACCCCGTATATTCAGTAGCTCTTAAAATTCAAGGTGGAATGAAAATAAAGGAACATAGATTTGTATCGTTCCCAAATATTCATACATTTGATATGATTATAGGGATGGATATAATTACATTAGGTAAATTTTGCATAGAGAATAAAAATAACAACTCGTTTTTTTCTTTTAAATGTTAATGTATACAGAAACGTGGGTTTTATTCTGAAAAATAAGTTTTCTTTTACTATATTACCCCTATGGATTTCATTCCGTTTAAAGATATTCTTTTTTATGCAACGGCTGCTATTATGGTGGCGGCGGCTTTGCTCACGGTACTTGCCAAAAATATTTTGCACAGTGCGGTTGCTCTTATATGCACGTTTTTTGGAACAGCGGTTCTTTATTTCTTGCTTTCGGCAGAGTTTATAGCTGTAGCTCAGGTGATGGTTTATATAGGCGGCGTGGTTGTATTTGTTGTGTTCACCATTTTACTCACAAGCCGCTTGGGCGAACGTGTTCAGGAAACAAGCCGTTCAAGAAAAATCGTGGCTCTTGTTTTTTCCCTGCTCATCGCTATTTTAGCATTTAGCTTCTTAAAAGAATTTGGAATGGTTTGGCAAGACCAGGCAGAAGATTTTGCCACTCTAGCCGCCATAGGTAAAAGGCTTCTTTCTCCCGATGATACTGGCTTTCTTTTGCCTTTTGAGGCAATTAGCTTGTTGCTTTTAATCTCTTTGATAGGCGCGGTGACCATAGCGCGAATTCCAAGCGATGATAAAAATGAGGGGGCAAAATGACTTTGCAAGCCTGTCTTTTGTTAGCTTTTTTCCTATTTGCAATAGGGGTTTACGGAATTTTAACCCGCCGCAACGCCATTGGCATTTTAATCAGCATGGAGTTGATGTTAAACGCCGCAAACATAAACTTCATAGCCTTTGCGCATTTCAGAGCAGCAGATGCAACGGCTGGTTCCGTTTTTAGCCTTTTTATTATAGCAGCAACCGCCTGCGAAATGGCAATTGCGCTTGCCATAGCAATAACGGTTTATCGCAGGCACGGGCATTTGGATGTTGACGAATTAAGGGAACTCAGAGACCCGGATGTTTGAACAGGTCTGCTTGCTAGGAGCAACAGGCTCCATTGGCGATTCCGCGCTTGACGTGATAAAGCAACAAAAGGAACGTTTTTCCCTGCACTCTGCGGCAGCTCGTAGCAATGTGCAAAAAATGGCGGAGATAGCCAAAGAATATCCAAATGCAAAATTAGCACTCTTTGATAAAACCGCCGCTTTGGAACTTCAAAAAATAACAGGCAAATCCGTTTTGGCGGGCATGGAAGGTTTGCTGGAATTGGTTTCTGATTCTGCTTGTGATTTGGTGGTAAATGGATTGACAGGTTCGGTTGGTTGCGAGCCAACATTGAAGGCAATAGAGAGCGGCAAAAAAATTGCTCTTGCAAATAAAGAAACCCTTGTTATGGCAGGGGCAATAATAAAACAGGCTTTGGAAAAAAATCCAAAAGCTCAAATAACGCCTGTGGATAGCGAGCACAATGCAATTTTCCAATGCCTTGCAGGGCGAGGCGAGGCGGGAGTTGAAAGCCTGATTATCACCGCAAGCGGCGGTCCTTTTAGGGAATTGCCTGCGGAAAAATTTTCTGAAATAACGCTAAAAGATGCGCTTAATCACCCTGTGTGGAGCATGGGAAAAAAAATCACCATAGACTCCGCATCTATGATGAACAAGGGTTTGGAAGTTATAGAGGCTCATTTTCTTTTTAATATTCCCTACGAGCAAATCAAAGTTGTGGTGCATCCGCAGAGCATGGTTCATTCGCTTGTGCAGTTTATAGACGGCAGTTTAATGGCGCAGTTGGGCGCACCGGATATGAGAATTCCCATTCTTTGCGCAATGACTTTCCCCGAAAGGTTGCAGCTAGAAACAAAGCGATTGAATTTGCCAGAAATTCAAAAGCTAACATTTTTTGAACCAGATTTAAAAAAATTCCCCTGTCTTTCCTTGGCTTACGAAGCGGGCAAAGCGGGCGGCACAAGAGCGGCTGTTTTGAATGCCGCAAATGAAATTTTAGCAAACGCTTTTATACAAGAGAAAATTTCTTTTTTGGATATTCCGCGCGGTATTGAGCATTGTTTGGGAAAAATTCCAGAGCAAAGCGGTGAATTGAATTTGGAGAAAGTTTTGCTTGCGGATTCCGCTGCTAGGGAAGAGGCTTCAAAATTATTTTCTAAATTTACCTCCAAATGATTCTAGTCCGATACGTGCTTAAAGAGCATATAGCCCCCTTTTTCGCTGCGCTTTTCGTGACTACATTTTTATTTGTAATAAATTTTTTGGTGGAAGTGCTGGATAAAATTCTCTCCAAAGGTATTCCGGCTTCTATTGTTTTGGAGATTTTTGGGCTAAATGTGGTTTGGATGGTGGGGCTTGCGGTGCCTATGTCTGTGCTTGCAGCCACTCTTATGACTTTTGGCAGGCTTTCTTCGGATAGGGAAATAGTGGCTATGCAGTCTGCGGGAATTTCGCCGCTCTCGCTTATGAGACCCGTTCTTGTGTTTTCTGCCTTGCTTATGGTTTTATTGATGCTTTTCAACAACTGGCTACTGCCCGAAGCAAATTACCGCAGCGCAATGCTCATGCAATCGGTCACTCGCAAAAGACCTCACGCTATGATAGATGAAGGCAAACTCATAAACCAGTTCCCTGGACTTCAAATTTGGGTTTCTCGCATAGACAACCAAAGCGCAGAGCTTTATGGCATAAAAATTTTTGAAATTGGTGGTAGCTACCCGCGTGTTATAACCGCAGACAGTGCCTCAATGGAATATGTGGATATGGGCGCAACCCTGATGCTTCATTTGAAAAACGGTGAAAATCATTTTGTGGACCCCAAAGACCCGGAGCGTTATTTTAGAATTCACTTTGCAAATCAGGATTTTGCTGTGCAAAACATTGACGACCGCTTTGAACGCACCGATAACAAAAATCGAAGTAACCGCGAATTGACTATAGAAGAAATGCTCAAAGTATTAGAAGAAGCCAACGAAGACTATCAAAAGCTAATTGAGGAATTTGAGCCACTAATTTGGCAAAACATAAACGATTTAAATTTGGTTCTTAAAAAAGATACCATTTTGCCAGAAACGCTGAGAAGCAAAGATGTTTTGCCCAATGCAGAAAAACATGCAAATGTGGCTGCATTGGTAAAACGGGAAGAATCAGAAATTTTTACTAGAATAAGCCGAATGGAAACTAGGCGCGAAGGCATATTGAAACGCATAGCCATACACAAAGTTGAGATTCACAAAAAAATAAGTACTGCTGTTGCTTGCATTGTATTTGCGCTCATAGGTGCGCCGCTTGGCATAATTGCGCGGCGAGGCGGAATTGGTCCCGGCACCGTTTACAGCCTTGGATTTTTTACTGTTTACTGGGTGTGCCTTATAGGCGGCGAAAATTTGGCAGACCGCTTGATAATTTCGCCTGCAATTTCTATGTGGGCTTGTAATGCGTTTATTGGAACAATTGGTTTGCTTTTAACTTGGCGGGTGGCGAGGCGATGAAATTTTCCTTTTACCTGCTTAAAAATTTTTTGAAATCCTTTACCTTAATATCGGTAGGAAGCATACTTGTTTTCATTATAATAGATTTTGTTGGTAATATAAAAATGTGGCTTTTAAGGGGTTTGGACCAAACAGGAGAATATTATTTAAATTACCTGCCATACATAATATATCTTGTTTCTCCTGTTGCAATAATGTTGACTGCAATAGCGAGCGTTGGAGCAATGGCAAGGCATTTGGAAATTTCCGCTATGCAGGGAGCGGGCAGAAGCCCTTTTAGAATTATGCTACCAATTCTTGTGGCAGGGGTAATTATAACCGCTCTTCTTTTTGCCTCTGGAGAAATAATTTTACCAGATGCAAATCATCGTCGATTGGAAATTGCAGAAACAAGAATTGAGCAGAGAAAAAATCCTAGAATAAAGGAAAAAAACCAGTTTGTATTTATAGGTTCAGATCACTCGGATTGGTATTTTAGGCGTTATAGTGGCATAACCAAAAAAGGTGATAATGTTTCTTTGGTTTTGCAAGACAATGGCAAACCCATTGCTCGCTATGATGCAAAAAATATAGAATGGAATGATTCTTCTGCCTCTTGGGTTTTGTTAAACGGTTGGGCGAGATATTTTTCTCCAGAAGGAAATTTAAGTGCCTATAAATTTAAAACTAACGACATAGGGCAGCAAACCACTGTTTTGCCCGAAGACATAATAAACGAAAGGCAGAGCCATGAAGAAATGAATTCAAAGCAAATAAGCCGCAGAATCGAAATTTTGAGGCGTAGCGGCGAAGACACGAACAAAATGGAAACCCAGTGGCACTTTAAATTTTCTGGTCCAGTAACTGCAATGGTAACTCTGATAATTGCCCTTTCTCTTTCTCATAAATACAGCCGCAGTGGTGCTTTGAGCCAACAATTTGGCATAGGAATCATTATGACATTTAGCTATTACATTGTTATTCGCGTGGGCGTACAAATGGGCGAGAATGGAATTTTGGAACCCTGGATTGGTGCCTGGATAGGGCACATAATTTACGGCACGGTGGCTCTAGCGATGTTGTTTAAATCGTTTAGGTTGTGAGCAATGTTTGCATATTTGTATTTTTACATATTGAATGAAAAAACCTCTTAAACACATCGCGGTTATAATGGATGGCAATGGTCGTTGGGCTAAGTCCAAGGGCTTGGAGCGTTTTTTGGGACACAGGCAAGGCACAAAAGCGACTGTGGCAACTGTTGAAGCTGGTGTGGATTTGGGTTTAGAGCATTTAACTCTTTTTGTTTTCAGTTCCGAAAATTGGCAGAGACCTAAAATTGAAGTTGAATATCTTATGAATTTGCTCGTTGAAATGGTGGCTCAGGAGCTTCCTCATCTTATGGAAAAAAATGTTAAATTGAAAGTAATAGGCAACATGAGCAAGCTCCCAGAAAAACCTCGCAAAAAACTTCAAGAGGCAATAGACAAAACCTCGCAAAACAGCGGTATGCAGCTTAACCTCGCAATATCTTATGGCGGAAGAATGGAAATTGTGGAAGCTGCCCGCGAAATTGCCTCACTAGCAAAAAAAGGCGAACTAAACCCAGAGACTTTGGATGAAACGCAATTTGCAAACCATTTATATTTGCGTGGCGCGCCAGACCCAGACTTAGTTATACGTACGGGCGGCGAATATAGACTTTCCAACTATCTGCTATGGCAGGCTGCATATAGCGAATTTTTTGTTAGCGATGTTCTTTGGCCCAATTTCACAAAAGAAGATTTTGCAAAAGCCATTGAGTTTTACAACACTAGGCAAAGAAGATTTGGCAAGGTTGTAGAGGAGTAGCTACAACTCCAACTTCCCAATAAAAGAAAGCCTCGGTACAAAACTCTTGCCGAGTTCCCCATTTATGGGCCAAGATAAATTTATGTGGCTAACAACGCCTTGCACAAATTTGGATTTAGAAACTCTTAACCCTATTCCTGCCATATATAGTAAATCTCTCGGCTCAAAGGCGTGCAATCTGTCGGTTGCTTCTCCGGCTGTTAAAAAGGCGGCAAGAGAGGGGATGAATGTTAAAATTTCAAACCCTGGAAAGTATCTCTGCTCTGCCTTAAAAGCAAAGGTATTTGCGCCTGCCAAGTAATGTGCAGGAAAGCCCGGAAAAATTGAATTGCCATCTAAATAAAACTGGAGGGGGAAAGATCCGCGCCAAGATTCTATTTGCGCACTTAAAACCGAAGACCATTCCAGACTTGGTTTAAAAATATATTCGCCAAACAAAAGATTGAGCATATTTCCGAGAGAATCTTTATTGCAATAAAAGTAATTTTGCCCTTTTGTTAAAAAGTTATGTTTTTTTGTTCCAACCGATAAATTTATAATATGCTCAAAATACCAATCTTCATTTTCCGCCTGCAATTCCTTGAAATTTTTTGCAACAACAGTTTTAATATAATAACCCCTTTCCACATCTTCTGCCCATTTAACCCTATGCAAATTATATTTTTTCTCCAATCGAATGCGGCTTGCTGCTATGGAAAAACCGAATCGCGAATCTTTCATCCAATTTCTAATGCTATGAAAATCATAGCCCACTCCCAAATATGTTTTAAACGAGGCTCCGCCAAATGAGCGTAAAAACCATAAAGATAAGGAATCTTCCCTGATTCCTTCTAAATAGTATTCATCTCGCTTTGACCAGAGCATTTCTGCATTGTATGACCATTGGTTTTTTGCTTGGCTTATGAATGGGTAGCTGAGTCCAAGGCTACGTTCAAATCCGTCCGAGTTTTCGCTTAGAGTGAAAAAGAACTTGTGGTTTGGGGTAAAAAAATCTTCTGTTTTGAGGAGCAAATATTTTTGGTCTCTGTCTTCTTCGTGCTTAAAAAAGAAACCTACGGTATGCCCCAAGCCAAGCAGATTGTGTTCCAACAAACCAACTGCCCAAAGCAATTCTTCACCAGGTTTTCCAAGCGAAACCTCAGGGGCAAAAGTCCAGTTATCGCTTGTTTCAACATATAAATCCGTATTCCCAAGCGAATCTTTTTTCGCTTCTATTTTAGCATCGCTAATATATGGTAAAGCTCGCAGATCTTTTTCTGCCTCTTGTATTTCTGCATAAGAAACTGTATCGCCTTCTTTAAAAGGAAGCCTTGCCTCAATGACCGATTCCTTGGTTTTTATATGAACTATGTTTCCTATTCTGTACAATCTTTTTTCCACCGAAGTATGTGTTACGGCATCGTCAAAAGCATTCTTTGTTTCTACATGAATTTGAGAAATTCTCAAAGAATCTTGCGCAAAGACAAAGGAAAGGGCAAAGAGCAAAATCAGGAAAGGCACGGAGGGAATATAGAAAAATTCTCTTGTCTCCCCCACCCCCTCACAAAGCAATGGGCATTTATGCCCTAACATCAAGACCGCTATTTTTTTTCTCTTCGGGCTTGTTAATAGGCAAATTCCTAACCTTAGGAATTTTGCCATATAGCAACTCGCCAAGGGCAATGCCAATATCTGCCAATTCCTTAGCGAGACCCTCTCTTTCCGCTTGCACCGCCTCGCCAGCCGTACCAACGGAATCTTGAAGGCGAATATTTAAAACGCTTTTGCTCAGTGTTAAATCTGCGTGCACATCGCCTAAATTTGTTGTTTTGGTTTCTATGGAAAAGGAAATTGAAGAAGCCTGATGTTTTTTAGAATTGCCTTTGCGTTCATCTTTTATTTTCAGCCTGCCTTTTTGCAGATTGCCTTCGTGCATAAAGTAAAATATGTTTTCCCTGTCGTTTTGTACACGGGTATCTTGGTCTATTCTGGTCCATTGGATTTGCTCTTTTAGGTTTTGCAAGATATGCTTTATTTCTTCGCTGTGTTTGGCTGTATGCTCATTTTGGCTCGCTTTGTTCAATTGCTGCTGTTGCTGTTCCGGCTCTGCATATTTTTCCAAAACTTTTTCAATCGCTTTTTGCAAGATTTCTGGTTGCCAAGTTTTGCCTGCTGGCAATTCGCGTTGCAATTCCCTTTTTACTGGTTCTGGCAAGGTTTTAAATAATTCACCTTCGTAGTTTCCTGGTGCTTGGTATTTTAGGAGTTGAGAGTTGAGAGTTGAGAGTTGAAAGTTTGGGACTGAGAGTTGAGGAGTTTGTTGAGTTATTCTCCATAATAAGTTTGCTTGTTCTTTTGAAATATAAGTTCCGGGCTCGGTTTGTAAAGATAGTTCGTGCAAGTTGTTTGCAAATACTTTTACTAGTTCTGGACTTTCGGGCAGCTTTCCAAAAGATAAAATTGTTTCTCTGATATTTAATATTTGCGGAGTTAGCGGTAACTCTGTTTTTAACCAAAAATCTCTTTCCTCTTTTGGAATTAGCATACTAATGGGCCAGGGTTGCAGAATAAATTTTGGAGTAGGCGGTGGGTCGTTTTGAGAAGGCGTGGTATTTTGAGATGGCGTGGTATTTTGCGGAATAATTATTTGATGAAGTGAAAATGCCATTTCAATTTTCTGTGGCTGTGGAATTGTTTGTTGTTGCGGTGGTGGTTGAATTGACGGCGACTGTGAAATTGGTTGTTGTTGTGACGGTTGTTGTGGTGGTAGTTGAATTTGCGGCGACTGTGAAATTGGTTGTTGTTGTGACGGTTGTGGCTGTTGTGGTAGTGGTTGAATTGGCGGCGGCTGTGGAATTGATTGTTGTTGCAATGGAACTAGCGGTGGCTGTGGAATTACCGGTTGTTGCAGTGGAATTGGCGGCGGTGGCGGAATTATCGGTTGTTGCAGTGGAATTGACGGCGGCGGTGGTGGAATTATCGGTTGTTGTAGTGGAATTGCTGTTTGTTGCGGAGGAATTTGCTTGGTGTCTTGATGTATGTTCAAAGGTGGTATGTTCAATGGTAATATATTTGAAAATATTTTTTGCACTGGAAAATCTTTTGGCAGAGGAATCTCTACAACATTTGCCACATTCTCAAAATGCACGGTTTGATTTGCTGGCAATAAACTAATGGTTGCATAAGTCGGTTTTTCATAAAAAAAGTTCTGCAAATTGCGCAAATTCGGAAAATTCTGGTCTATTTCTATTCCGGTTTTTTGCAGAACCACCGTTTCTAATTCCTTTAACGGAGTATTTTTAAGTTCTATTGGAATACCTAATTCTTTTAATTCCTGCAAGACATTTAAAATTGTTTGAAAAGTTTGCATTGTTGTTGTTGCGGCTTGCGGAATTTGAATTTGTTGAGGGATTTGAGTTTGTTGTGGAGTTTGAATCTGCTGTGGAGCCTGAGTTTGCTGTGGAACTTGAATCTGCTGAGGGATTTGAGTTTGCTGAGGAAGTGGAGTTTGAATCTTTTGTGGAATTGGAATTTGTTGTGGAATTTGCTGTGGAATGGCTTGAGTTTGCGAAACTGCGGTTTGAACTATGTTTTTTGCCGCAATGTTTGCGCTTATAAAATCGTTTTTTGAAAGAGCCAACACTAACTTGTATTCCGGCGGAGCTTCTGTGCTTGGTGGCTGCAAGATTTTTACAATTTCGTTAACAAGATTTTTTACGGTTTCCACTGCTTCTGGTTTATTTAAATTCTGCTGAATTTGAGTTAGCAGATTCATTAGGTTTTTTATGGGAACATTTTCTTGATTTGCAGGAAAATTATCCCTTGCCTTTGATAAATACATTGCAAGTTTGGGAAATTGCTCTTTCAACTCAAAAATCAAACGGGATATTTCATCAATGAATTTTAATCTCTCTGTGTTTAATTGAAAATTGTCTGAACCAGGCGTCTGTTCGCTACTTACTCGCTGGCGAACAGCCAAAAGCTGGTCATTCACAGGATTTTCAGGATTTACAGAATTAAACCCACTAGCCACTAGCCACTGACCACTAGCCTCAATCATTTAGGTTTACTCGCCTCGTTCGCGAGCCAAACGGATAATAGTTTCAACTTGGTCTCTGGGAAGCCCAGCCCACTTTGATATTTCAGCAGGAGTGCGTCCCTGCCTTGCCCAGTCTAAAACTTGTTTTTTTTCTCTGACCTTGCGGTCATAGGTTGTTTCGTCTGCTGGAGGGTTAATTTTTGTGCTGTTGAGGCTTGTGACTCTTATTTTTGTTTTTGTTAAACTATCGGTTGCTATCGGTGATTTCATTGTACCGGAGCGCACCGAAGTGAGAGCTTGGCGAAGTTTCTCAACTGCTTCTGTTACCCTTTGCTTTGCTGTTTTTCTCATCGGTGGAGGCGGCGGTTCTGCTGCTCGTACCGCAACTGTTTCAGCAGGTTTAACTTTTGGGAGCGGCAGTCCAGAAAAACGAGTTTGGAACACGGTTGGGTCTAAGCCGCCGAGTGGCGGCGGTGGCAGCGGTTCTGTTTGCAAGTTTTTTAATCTTTCCGTAACTTTTTCAACCTCTTTGTGCCGCCTCATTATTTTTATTATTAAGAATACGATTATGGTGAGCAACACCGCAGCGGTGATGGCAATTCCTTTTATTAGATGATCCATTAAATTGCTCTCTTCTTCTTTAATGGTTTTGGGAGCTTCGGCTTTGCTAATTGCGTTTCTCGCCGATAAAATGCGTTCCCACAAATTTTTCTGAGTGTCTTTAAGATTTTTTAGCAATCTTTCGTCTGTTTCTTTGCGTATGGCAAAGTTTATGCTTTCCAAGGAATCGTAAAGTTGCTGCAATCTTTCCGGATCCACAGTTCCATAAAATTCTGTTTTGGCAGCAGGTTTTTGAAATAATTCATCGGGATTAAGCCCTGCAAAGCGCACAAGGGCATAAAAGCCTCCGCACAAGGCTATTAAAGCGATAATTATTGTGTAGATTTTTTTCAACACTAGTAATATAGTAAAAATTTGCTATATTTCTCTGCTCGGAAGAATGCCGGAGCGGTCGATCGGGGCGGTCTCGAAAACCGTTGTTCGCAAGAACCGAGGGTTCGAATCCCTCTTCTTCCTATAAATCTTGAATTTCAATATAAACCTCATTTCTCCATTGACTTATTAAAGCCTTCAGTTTGAGGTTAGACATATAGCTGGCTGCCATGTTTTCAATTATGGGATAGTCTTCTTCCAAATTATACTCGCGAACTTGTGCTTCGTTGTCTAAACGCAGAATTCTATACGACCCATCTATAATTTCTGGTTCGGAAATTTCACCTACTTTTAAAGAGGATATTATCTTTGCATAAGCTGGGTCTATAGACTTTCTCTCTTGCCAGCCAAAGCTGCCTCCCTTATAAGATGTTTCCCTGTCTTTGCTATATGTGATGGCTGCTTTTGAAAAATTTATTTTGCCCTTTTCAATTTCGCTTTTCAAGGAATCCAATTTATGCAAAACTCGCAGAGAATCTGCTGCGGCTGGCTCCACTCTCAAAAGAATGTTCGCTGTTCTTATGCCATCGTCTTTTTTTCCCATAAGCCTTATTATATTCCACCCCTCTTTTGTTAAAATTGGGCTATCTGTCCACTGACCTATGCCAAGCCTGAGGGCTGCCCTTTCGTAATCTGGTTCACCAAAACCCCTGCGCAAATATGAGGAAGTATCTGCCAAGGAACTTTGACTGTGATTTTTTGCAAGCAAAGAAAAATGAATGCCTCTGTCTAAGGAATCTATAAGGGCAATGGCTATATTTTTAACCGAATCTTTTACGAACTTGCTGGGTTCCACGGGTATGCTTATGGAGCTGAATAAAAGGCAATCGTATTGGCGGGGAATGCTGTCTTTGTATGCTACATAAAATTCTTCCACTTCTTTTCTTGTGGGGGTTATTATGCCCACGTGTTTTTGCCTAATGCGCGAAAGCTGCATTTCTTCCTTGAAACGCTCCATCAGTTTTTCCCTGTATTGCGACATGCTTATGCCAAGCTGGGCTTTTATGGCTCTTTCAAGCGCGGCAACGCTTGCGTTTTGCCTAGCTGCCAAATTCTTTATATGTATATCCACCCTCTGCGAAAGCTCGGATTCCTCTACCTTTATGGAATCTCTGGATATTCTGGATAGCAAAACTTTTTCTTCTATTATTTTATCTAAAACCCTAGACATTTGCTCGTTTTCTGGCAACTGCATAAAACCAGGGGCAGACTGGTAGTGGTAAAGCTGCGCCATTAAATCGGAGCGCAAAATGACCTTGCCATCCACGACAGCAACTATGGATTCTAGCAAAATAGGGTCTTGCTTGGAAGCTCCCGCCGCAAAAAGAGAGGTAACCAAAATAAGCAATATTAGTGATATGAAACGCATTGGGAGTAATGTAGAAAAAATTTCTATATTCAAATATAATGATGGTAAATTCTCCTTGGAGTTCAGTATGATAAAATCATATTCAATTATCATAAATGAAATTGATGAGATAGAGCTTGCTCTAGAAGAGCTGCGTTCTCAGTTGTCGGAGCTTAAATTATTGGAAAATACTGTTGGCATAGTTACTGTACACAAGGATTTTGTTGTTTCTGGAGTGTATTCCGCAGTTGTTAAAGCCACCCCGTTCCCGCTTGTGGGCATGACTTCTTATTCGCAAATTGTCAACGGAAAAATTGGAACATTTATGTTTTCCATTATGGTATTAACCTCCAACGACTGCGAATTTGCGTGCGGCATAAGTGAGGTGCTTCCAGACACAGGCGATGTGAAGGAGCAGGTACAAAAATGTTACAAGGATTTGTGCTCTAGGCTAAACAACGATGTAAAATTCGTTTTTTTATACCCTAACTTTATGTATGGTCATTATCCCAACCAATATATAAAAGCCATAACCGAAATAAACAATAATATTCCCATCTTTGGCTCCCTATCCAATGGAGAAATAATAGAGTCTGCCAAATCTGCAAGAATCCTGCAATGCGAAAATATTTCTAACAATCAAGCTGCCATGCTTCTTATTTCAGGCAATGTGGAGCCTAAATTCTACCTGGGTTCCATAACAAAAGAATCAATAATGATGCCTGATATTGGAGTTGTAACTGCCGCCGAGGGAAATTGCCTGCTTGAAATCAATAATATCAAAGCCAAGCAATTCCTTGAAGAAGCAAACCTTAAACCGGATTCCGCCAATCAAAGAGCTTCATTTTTCAGTGCTTTTATGGCTGACGAAAAAAATGAAAAAGGCGAAATTGTATCATCTGTGGTAAAATCGCTTGTGAGACCCAAGGATGATGGCTATCTCTTTGCTTGCGGCGTTCAGGTTGGCTCCAGTTTGTCTGCTATATCTTTTACCAGTGAGGTTGTTATGGAAACGGCAAAAAATATTATGGAAAAAATCAAGGCAAATCATAAAGAAGGAACCCTCCTTATATATTCGTGCCTTGGCAGGAGAGCAGCCCTGTTAAATGAACCTCACAAAGAATTTGAATTGATGAACAAAATTTTGGGAAATAATTTTAACTATATAGCAACTTGCTCAGGCGGCGAAATATGCCCAACCTCGGCAACAAAAACAGAAGTTGTAAATAATGAGCACAATGAAACCCTTATTGCGTGTATTTTTTAACCAGCAGAAGAACAAGATTTATGTATAGCCAAGAAGAATACAATGCATTGTTGACTGAGCTTAGAAACGAGCGCACAGAAAGAAAAAAGCTCTCGCGAGAAATAAGAGAGCGCGACAACATTATTGTTTCTTTTGAAGCGCAGGAAAATCTTTACAGAACATTAAAAAACCAAAAAGACATTAAAGATAATTATCTCGATATATTGCTAGGCAACACACCGTGTGCTGCAATAATGATGGATGTAAACCGAAATTTCATTTTTGGGTCAAAAAACAGTTTAAATGCAATGGGTTTGGATTTAAGCACTCTGAACAAAAGTGATTTTTTAAAAAATTTCTCTCAAATTGTGCATACAAATATAATAATAGAGAAGATGAGCACAAGTTTTCAAAGTGTTTTGGAAAAACAGGAAATTTTGGAATACCACGAGAGCATAGAATTCAAAAACGGAATGAAGGGGCATTTTAAGGTTACTTTTATTCCAGTTAAAGATAAAAAAAATGCAGTGGTAGGCGTGTTGCTTCAGTTTTGCGACGTAACTAATATGCAAAAAATAATTGAAGAGGTGCAAAAAGCAAGCAATGCAAAATCAATTTTTTTAGCAAGAATGAGCCACGAAGTTCGCACTCCTATGAATGCAATTATGGGACTGACTGAACTTAGCGCAAGAGAAAATCTTTCGGAGCAAATGCTCAAATATATGCTATCCATAAAAAAAGCCAGTGATAATTTACTCTCTATCATCAACGATATTTTGGATTTCTCAAAAATAGAATCTGGCAAATTGGAAATTGTGCCGGTAGAATACGATGTTTCTTCTCTAATTCACGATATTATAAACATAACACAAATCAAAACAATAGAAAGTGAAGTTCATTTTATTGTGGATATAGACAACAATATTCCGAGCAAGTTGATAGGAGATGAAGTACGAATAAGGCAAATTTTGCTAAACACATTGGACAATGCTTTTAAATACACTAGCGAAGGTTTTGTTTCCATAACTATGAGCAAAGAAGTTCAAAAAGACAATACCTTGCTTTTAAGCATAGAGATAACAGATACCGGCGATGGCATTAAACAAGAAGATATTGGCAAGATTTTCGAAACAGGTCTTGGGCTTACAATAACAAAAAGTCTATGCGAGGCAATGGGGGGTAGCATATCAGTTGAAAGTGTTTATGACAAAGGCTCCACTTTTACAATCACAATCCCGCAGCTTATGGTTGAGCAATGCGAAAAAATTGCTTCTGTGCAAAACTCGGACAAAAAGAAAATTTTATTGTACGAAACAAACGATATATATGCAAATTCAATTATCAAAACTCTGGGTGATTTAAGCGTTGAATGCACTCGCGTTGCAAATTACAATGTATTTTGCACAGAATTGAAAAAATCTTATTCTTTTGTATTTGTTTCAGCCGATATATTTGCTCAGGCAAAAAAGACAGCTTGGGCGCTTGGCGTTGACCCGAATTTTGTTATAATCAAAAAATTTAACGATAATGCCTATGAAAAATACGCAAAAACACTCATTTTGCCCACTCATGCAATTTCCATTGCAAATATTCTGAATGAAACAAATGATGTAGCAAATTTAGAAGAAAATTTTGAAGAAAGCAGAACCTTTGTGACCACCGATGTAAAAGTGCTGATAGTTGATGATATATCAATAAATCTGATGGTTGCAGAAGGTTTGATGGCTGCTTATATGATGCATATAGACACCTGCACAAATGGCAAAGCCGCCATTGAAAAAATCAAAAATACGAAATACGATATTGTTTTTATGGATCACATGATGCCAGAGCTGGATGGAGTTGAGACAACGCGAATAATTAGGAATATACCTGGCGAATATTTTGCGAACTTGCCCATAATAGCGCTCACCGCCAATGCGGTATCTGGAATGCGCAATTTGTTTTTGCAAAACGGAATGAATGATTTGCTAACCAAACCCATAGAATTGCCAAAATTAAATGAAATTTTGGATAAATGGCTTCCGAGCAGCAAAAAAAGCAAATACGCAATTTTTAAACCGCTTTTAGATTCACCACAAGATTTAGATTCTTCCATAACGTATCTATGAAAACAATCAGAGCAAATATTTTAGGTTTTCTTTTTTACTTGTCTGTAGCCATTGGACTTGTGACTGTTATTCCACCGTGGTTTTTATATTGCGCCGTCACAGGAAAATGGAATAAATTTGTGCTTGTGACAAAACCATTTTTTGCAGTTGTGTTTTTTATTTTTGGCATAAAGGTAAAAATGGAGGGAACTCTGCCCGAAAAAGGCAGCACTTGTTTTATATTGAGCAATCACCAGAGTTTTATAGATGTTCCTGTTATACTGTACAAAACTTTTCCCTGTGCATTTCTTGCAAAAAAAAGCTTATTTAAAATCCCATATTTCGGTCAGCTTTTAACCCATACCAACAGCATTCCCGTTGAGCGCGGAAATCCGCAGGCAAATGCGGAACTGCCAAGCCAAATTAAAGACCGCCTTTCGAGAAATTTCCCAATAATGGTTTTTCCAGAGGGAACTCGCTCGGAAAACGGAGAACTTTTGCCATTCAAAAACGGCATATTCCGCATAATAAAAGAAACTGGGGCACCGGTATTTCCAATTACGCTAGTGAATACTCACAAAGTTCTGTCTAAAAAAGGCATTGCCCTTTACCCAGGCGAAATCAAAGTTATTCCTCATAAAATTATACCAGCAGAAGAAATAGAAAAATTAACCTGCGAAATGTTGAAAAACGCGGTTAGAGAGGAAATTTCTAAATTATCGCCTTAACTATAAAATTAAGAGGTTCTATGAACAAGCTCAAATTCATCCTAACGGCAGGCATTGCCGCAACTTTAACCATCTCCTGCTCAACTGTAGATGACATCTTAAATGGTGATTCTAGCAGCAGCAGCAAGGTTAGCACAACTACTCCAAGCAGTAGCAGCGGCAGGAATAATTCTAGCAGTAGCAGTGGTGGAAGCAGCCCTAGCGGTGGAGGCACAACCGAAACCTTTACTTTGGTGGAGCGCGAAGATCTTTATTTTAAATACAAAGGAGGAAATGCATATGAATCCTGCGAAGGCGGAAATATAATAGAACATCCTTATGAAAAACTCGTATTCTATTCAATAAAAAATAACGTTTTGGATTGGACTTGGACTTATGATGGCTACGAAGGTCTTGAGATAGGCGATACGCTTAATTTAAAAGGCACATCAAATAATCTCACAGGTACTTGGACAAGGACAAAGAACAAAGATGCTTCTTGCGAACTGAACACCGAATTTGACTCTCCTTTTTATTCTTGCAAAGAAGGTTACGATATCACAAAAGCGGTTTTTAATGCAACAAACGTTGTGATTACCCGCGATGAATGTTTGACAGTCAGCTGGGTAAACGGGAGTGTTGATTATCAAGGTTGGAAAACAAAGGTTGTTGATTGCAATACTTTGGAATTTAGCAAAGGTTCAGATAAAATAACAAGGAAACTCACCAAAACGGGAGAAGAAATGATTTACAATGGCAGCTCTTGCAAAGATATCCAGCCAAACAAATCCCAAAAAGAACTCGCTTGCGCTACAGCTTGGGCACAGTATTCGAGAGCTATCGCAGAGGGCGAAGATGATTCTAGTTTGGATTATTATTATTATAACAATATAAGCAATGATGAATATTATCCTTGTTTACGCGAATTACTGCCAGAAGATTGGTGGGGCGACGAAGGCGGGGACTGAAATTCAAGCCGTTATTGAAGAAGAAAAAGTAACACCACAAGTTTTTTTAGGCACAATCGCAGCAAAAGTCCATTTAGAACTGGTTGCGATTTTTTTTATGAAAGATTCAATGTAATCGGCTTCCATTTTGTTTATTTGAGATTCAGTTTTGCTTGGGTCTATGGGATGCCCATACCTGAGCACTTGGCGGGCAAGGCGATTTTGGCGGCTGCTAAGAGAATCTCTGGAAAGTTTATATGAACCTATAATTCCCTGCTTTGCCTTTTCCAATTCGTTTTTTGAAAAACCATTCCTCAAAAAACTTTTCATCTCCTTGCGAATAAAATCCGCAACCCTTTCCATATTCTGCTGTTCAGTGGCAAAGAAAATTTGAAAAGATGCCAAACTTTTTTTGCTCGCAGTTTTTTGCATAAAATTCCCAAAAGAGGAATTTATGGAATATACAAGCCCATATTTTTCCCTGATGTTTTGAAACAGCCTGCTGGAAAATCCATCGCCAAAAATATGATTGAAAATCTGCAATGCCCTGAGTTCCTTTGCCTCCAAACCCTCGCAAGATGTTCCCCACAAAACCGTTGCCTGCTGAATTTCTTTTTGCCGCATTTCCACTCCAGAATTTGCAGAATATGCAATGCTCGGCTGATTGCCCGCACCCTTTTTTTTGCTAAAGAATTTTTTGCAGATTTTCACCAATTCATTATGCTCAAGCGCTCCAGCCACGCTTACTAAAATAGGCAACTCTTCCAAAATAAATTTTTGCCGCTTGCGAATTTCCTCAACGCACAAGTTTTTAAGGGATTTCACGGAGCCTGCTATTGGAAGCGCAAGGCTGCAACCTTTGAAATGAGCTTTGTGGAAAAAATCATCAGAGAGTTCTTCGGGATTATCTTCCACGGAGATAATCTCTTTTATAATAACCTCTCTCTCTTTTGCAAAATCGCTGGAAGTCAATTTTGGTTCCATAACCAAAGCTGCCAAAACCTTCATCGCAGTTTGCAAATGTTCTTTTGCAATGTGAATATAAAAACAAGTTGCATCTCTTGCAGTATATGCGTTTAGATTTCCGCCTAAATCCTCTATCTCTTTTGCAATTTGAAATGCCGAGCTGTTTTTTGTTCCCTTAAAAACCAAGTGTTCATAAAAATGGCTAAGTCCGCTATTCTTTGAATTTTCCGAAGCAGAACCTATTGGCAGCCACAAACCCGCATATACAGAAGAAGCACCCGGTACCAAATCGGTTGCAATGCTAACTCCGTTTTGCAAAAAGCTCACTTGCTTGTTTGCAGCAAATTCATTATTCATACAGATTTTTCTTTATTCTCTTTATTTCCAAATTGAATGGCATTTCATTTTTCATTTTCTTTTCCACCAGCTTGCAAGCATAAAGAGCGGTGGAATGGTCGCGGTTAAAATATTTTCCTATATGCTCATAACTTTTATTCAATTCGCCCCGCATAAAATACATTGCAACTTGGCGAGTTAAAACAGATTCCTTGCTCCCGCGCCCTTTTTGTTTTAGAATATCAACAGATATGCCATAATAGGTGGCTACTTTTTTTACTATTGCTTCCATAGAAAGGGTTCTGTGCGTATTTGAAAAATGCTCTTCCAAAACTTCGGAAGCCATTTCTAAATCTGCGTTTTTATTTATTTGCTTAACCTTAAAACCTATGGTATTTCTTATCCCTTCCAAGTCGTGCACTGTGGAGCCGCTTGTTTTCTCTGCCAAAAATTGCAAAACCGTTTCGTTCACATTTAACCCAATCATATCAAATTTCTTTTGCAAAATTGCGAGCCTATCTGCGAGAGTTGGAACAGAAATTTGAATGGACAAGCCACCGGTCAAACGCGACCTTAGAGATTCGTCCAAGCTATCTATGCTGGATATGGGTACTTGGGAAGCCACTATTATAGGTTTGCCTGCAAGCAGCAAAATATTGAAAATCTGGAGCAATTCGTGCTGAGACTCAAATTTTCTCTCGATATTCTGCAAATCATCCATTATCAGCACATCTGCGCTGCGAAACCTTGTAGCCATTTCTTCCATCTGCGAAGGGTTTTCCTTTATTTGCAACGCATTTTTTACATATTCCTCGTAAAATTCCAATGCCGTTGCGCAAATTATCTTTAAACCGTTCTTTTTTGAATGCAGGGCATTTGCCGTTGAATGCAACAGGTGGGTTTTTCCAAGCCCTGTTCCGCCTATCAAAACCAAAGGATTGCCGTGAGACTCTCCATTTTCAGCCACCGCATTGCAAGCAGCGAAAGCCAGCCTTGAAGACTCTCCGGCTGCAAAGGTATCAAATCTATATTGCTGGGCAATTTCCATAGCGGGCTTAGTAACTTAGAAAATTTCTACATTTCCCCTAGAGGTTTTTATGGCTGAGAAAACAAACTGCAAAGACAAAATGAAACTCAAGTGGCAGAACAAGGACGCTTCTTTTGACCGCCTTGTTTTAGCAGGCGATATTGGCGGAACCAATACAAATTTGGCGCTGGTAGGCATAAAAGGCGAAAAACTCACCATTGTGGTGGAGGCTGTTTTTCCGTCTGGCGAAATTGATGGGCTTGCCGAACCCATAAAGGAGCTTTTTAGCGCGGCAAAGCAAGAGAGAGCAGATTTGGCAGCAAGCAAAGGTTGTGTGTGCGCAGCCGGACCTGTTGCGCAAAATGTGTGCAAATTGACAAATTTGAGCTGGAATATAGATGGCAACGAACTTTCAAGTGAATTAGGCATTGATATAAAAATAATCAACGATTTTTTGGGCATAAGCTATGGCATACCAACTTTGGACGTGAATAATCCAGAACAGATTTTTGCCTTTAAGCACACAGACGGCTCAATTTGCGAGCCTCGCAAGGCAACAAAAGCAGTGATTGGTCCCGGAACCGGTTTGGGCGCGGGATATTTAGCGTGGACTGGCACAAGCTACATTCCAAATTCCTCCGAAGGCGGGCATTTAACTTTTGCTCCCTTTGATGACGAAAGCCAGTCTTTTAGAGATTATATGAAAAAGCTGCTCGGCGAAGTTCCCGATGTTGAGGTGCTGGTTTCTGGCACTGGAATTCAAAATCTTTATGAATGGCAGAGAGATACTAAGGGCTTGCCCAATAGCGATGCATGGACAGAAATTGAAAATTCAAAACCAACCGACAGACCTAAGCTAATTTCCAAACTTTCTGATTCAGACCCTGTTGCCGCTTCTATGCTTCGCCTTTTCGTAAAAATGCTGGCTCGCTACGCAGGCGATATTTCCACGCTTCTTTTGCCTTTTGGAGGTTTGTATTTGGCAGGTGGAGTTGCGCAAAAAGAACTTCGCTGGCTTGTTGGCGATAATCTGTTTATGAAATATTACGAAATGGCTTATAACAAAAACATAAAGCCACTTTTGATGCAAACACCAGTTTATTTGATAAAGGATTATTCCATTAGCTTGTACGGCGCGGCGAATGCGTGTGTTTTATAATGACTGCAATTCGGCATTAAATGAAAACCATACGCAAATTTGTTATTTTTATCATCGCCGCTTTAACAAGCGTTTTTTTGGTTTTCTCCATTCCGGTTTTGAATATGCTCATAAAAGGAAATTTTAGAGCGGAGAGAACTTATGCAAAAACAGAAGTGAAAACAATAAATCCAGAAAAACCGCCAGAACCGCCAAAGCCAAAAGAAGCCACTCGCAAACCGAGCAGGCAAACTATGAACAGCAGAACGCCAAAATCGGGACCGAGATTTGCAATGAATTTGGATGTTGTTGGAGGCAGCGGAGGAGCCTTTGTTCCAAACGAGTTGGTCGCTATGCAAAGCGGTGGCGGAAATAATAATAGCGGCGATGTGGATGAAAAACCTTCATTGAAAAGTTCGCCAAAATTCAATGCTCCCCAAGCCATAAGAGATGGAGAAATAAATGCGCACCTAAGAGTTTCATTTTGCGTTAACGCAACTGGAAAACCTTATGATATACGCATAATAGAAGAAACCCCTGCTGGAAAAGGGCTGGCAAATTCTGGAAGAGATGCTATAATGGGAATGCAATTTGCCCCAGCCAAAAAGGGCGGCGCAACCGTTCCTTTTTGCGGTATGGAACAGGCTTTTGAGGTTAAGTTCAGGGAGTGAGTATGTTGATAATCCTATTGATTGCAGTTCAGATAGCATTTGCGCAGACTCAAAACGCAGACCAGATTTTGAATCAGGCTAATGTGCTATACAACAATGGGAGATATGCACAAGCTATTTTATTATACCGCAAAGCAGAAGAGAGAGGGGCAAATCCAGTCGCTACGAGTTTCAACACTGCCAACAGCCTTTTTCAGCTCAATAAACTCCCCGAAGCGGCGGCGGCGTATCGCAAAGCGGTAAATTTTTCTGATGGTGAGTTTGCTCCCGCGCTGGCAAATTTGGCGGCTGTGCTTTACAGAATAGGCGAATATCCAGAGAGCATTGCAGCATATCGAAGGGCACTCAGTTTAGACCCAGGCAACTCTTCTGCCTGGATTTATTTGGCAGAGGCTTATCAAAAAACCGGAGACAATGTTGGCGCACTTATGGCAATAGAAAAAGCAAGGCAAATAGATTCCGCAGATGTTTCCCTTGTTTATCAGCAAAGCGAAATTCACATCGCTATGGAAGAATTTGAAGCCGCCGCAAATTTAGTTAGGCAGGCTTATTTAAAAAATTCTGAAGAGACAGATTTTTTAACATACTTGGGCGATATTCACAGATTGAACAAAAATTTCCCAGCAAGCATTGCCGCTTACAGAGAAGCCATCGCAATCAAACCGAGGGATAAGGAATTGCTATATAAATTAGCGGACTGCCTAGCAGAAGACCAAAAACCCTACCTAGCAATAGATGTGCTAAATCAAATTGTGCAAATGGATTCCAACTTCACCGATGCCTCCATATTTTTAGGAAACCTAGCCTTTGAAACCGGCTGGCTAGACAGAGCCGAAAACGCCTACTTGCTCGCAGGCAGGCACGGAAACAGAGAAGCCATTTACGGCTTGCAAAACATAGTGTACGAATATATCCAAAAAAAGCGAAAAACCGAAGCCAAGCAAACCGTAGAAAAAATTTTTAAATTGTATCCAGAAAATAAAGAGCTAAAAGCTGAATTCAGTTCTGTTTTGGAAGAATGAGCGAGAAAATAATAATATCTCCCTTGGACTGGGGTTTGGGACACGCAACTAGGTGTTCCCCTATTATACGTTCATATTTGGAAAAGGGCGCAGAGGTGGAAATAGCAAGCGCGATAAGCCATAAAAAATTTTTCGCTGAGGAATTTCCAAATTTGGTTTGGCACGAGGCTCCGTCTTATGATATAAAATACCCCAAACACGGCTGGCAAATGCCCTTTTGGATTTTCAGCCAAATTCCCCGTATTAAAAAAATAATGAAAGAAGAAAATAAATGGCTAACTTCATTGTACGAAAAGCAAAAATACACTCTTGCTATAAGCGACAACCGCTTTGGTTTTTATTGCAAAAAAATTAAATCCATATATATAACCCACCAACTGCGAATAGCCTTCCCAAAACCTTTTACGATTTTTGAAAAAATAGGAGAGAGCTGGCATAAAAACATAATGAAAAATTTTGACGAAATATGGGTTCCAGATTATGAAGAATTCCCAGGCTTGGCTGGTAAACTCAGCCACCCTTCATATAAAAGCGAAAAAATAAAATACATAGGTCCTTTATCTAGGTTGGATTTTGCAACACCTATTCCAAACAAAAAATACGATATTTTGGCTCTAATTTCTGGACCTGAACCTCATAGAAGCGCATTCGAAAAATACGCTATTAAATTTTTATCCGAAAAGCCCGGCAACCATTGCATTGTACGCGGTTTGCCAAATGAAACAGAAACTCCAAATTTGCCCTTCCCAGCGTTCAACCATCTTGGAGCGGTGGATTTGCGGGAAGTAATTTTGGCGAGCAAGGTAGTACTTTGTCGTTCTGGTTATTCTACGATTATGGATTTGGCTTTGTTGAAGGCGAAGGCTATTTTTGTTCCAACGCCTGGGCAAACTGAGCAGGAGTATTTGGCTAAAATTTCCTAACCCAAACACCAGTTATCTCCCCAAACACAACCTTATGATAAGCCCCAGTTTCGGCTTGGGCATCCACAACAAATTTTTTGCTATCCTCTGTGTAATAGTCTTCGGGTGAAACTGTGGTGACTTGAACCAGTTTGCACTCAATTATCAATTTTGCCTCTTTGAAAGACATATTGCCTGTTGGTGTTTCCACAGCGGTTAGTCTGGTGTTTTTCATTTTTTCATCGCTATCGCGACCGGATTGTTTTCCGAATTCCATAACATCGTTTTTGTATTCGGAGTCAAAAAAAGCCATTGTGTAACTCTGCTCCTTGCGCATAAGTTCAAGGGTATAGCGGCTTGAACGCAGCATTAAAAAGGTGCTTGGCTTGCTGAACAGAATTCCCCAGCCTCCCCAGCCAGCTACCATAGAATTGTAATGCTCCTTTTTGCCCGCTGTTAGCACGGCAAAATCTTTGCCGATTAACGTAAAAACATCTTGGGGTATGTCTTTGGGTTCAACTGATTTGAACAAATCAGAGAAATTTGTGCCTTTCGGAACAGGCTCTTCTTTGCAGCCTAAAAGGTTAAGGACTGCAACCGATGCTAATAAAATGAACTTTTTCATAGAGTAAATATAGATTTACTAACTTACAACTATGTCCCTAATTCACGTTTATGAACAGGTTTTTGATATGCTTCGCAAGGGCGGGGTGGTTATGCCTATTATTTTTGCGGTGGGTTGGATTGCTTGGATTTTGGTTTTAATGGGGAAAAAGGAACATTCCAAAAATATAGCCTCTCTTGCTGCGGTAGCTCCATTGCTTGGGTTACTCGGAACCGTTATGGGCATGGTTCACACTTTTGAAACCATAGAACGTTTTGGCTTTGGCAATCCAGTGTTGCTTGCAGACGGAATTTCAGAGGCACTTTTAACCACACAAGCTGGATTGTTGGTGGCTTTTCCTCTGTTGCTGGCTAATACTTATATTAAAAGAAGAATTAAAAAATGAACAAAACCGAAACTCTAGATATTTTACAAAAAATAAAAAGCGGCAGCATATCGCCCGAAGATGCTTTATCAAAGCTATGTACTCAACCATTTGAGGATTTGGGATTCGCAAAACTAGACCACCACCGCGAATTGCGAAAGGGCGTTCCCGAAGTTATATATGGTATTGGAAAAACACCTGACCAAATAAAGGGCATTGCAAAAGCGATGCTTGCTAAGGGGCAGAATTTGATACTCATAACTAGACTACATTCGAAAAAAGCCGAGATACTTCAAAAAAATTTACCCTTGATATATTATGAAACGGCGCAGATTGGAATAATAGGAGATATACCCAAACCAAATGGCATAGGCAGGATTGTGGTTGCCACAGGTGGCACAAGTGATATTCCAGTGGCGGAAGAAGCCGCGGTCACGGCAGAGGTTCTCGGTAATGAGGTTGTTCGTTTGTATGATGTGGGTGTTGCTGGAATGCACAGGCTTCTCTCTAAGTTGAATGAGATTATGGATGCTCAGGTTGTTATTTCCATTGCTGGAATGGAGGGCGCGTTGACCAGTGTTATAGGCGGCTTGGTTGATTGTCCGGTTATCGGAGTTCCCACAAGCGTTGGTTATGGAGCCTCATTTAACGGAATAGCCCCTTTGCTATCTATGCTCAATTCATGCGCGAGCGGTGTTAGCGTGGTGAATATTGATAATGGATTTGGTGCGGGATATTTGGCAAGCATAATAAATCATCAAAGAGGAGTGAAATGAAAACTCTTTACTTTGAATGCAATATGGGAGCGGCTGGAGATATGCTTATGGCTGCTCTGCTGGAACTCCATAGCAACCCCGCTGATTTTTTGAATAGGCTGAACAACATAGGCATTCCAGACACAAACATAAGTGCTGAACCATCTGTAAAATGCGGCATAAAAGGAACGCATATAAATGTAGCAATTAAACATCACCATCATCATAACCACAGCGACTATCATACTCTTGGGCATTTAATAGAACATTTGAATATTTCTGAAGCGGTGAAAAAAAATGCACTTGCGATTTACAAATTGCTCGCAGAAGCGGAGAGCCAAGTTCACGGTGTGCCTGTTAATCAAATTCATTTTCACGAGGTAGGGGAAATGGATGCGGTTGCCGATATTGTTGGGTTTTGTATGCTAATAGAGGAACTCGCGCCCGAACTTATTTTGGCTTCTCCGATAAATGTGGGTAGTGGGCAAGTTAAATGCGCTCACGGTATTTTGCCAGTTCCAGCTCCTGCAACCGCTCTGATTTTGCAAAACATTCCAATATACAGCGATGACACAAACGGCGAGTTATGTACACCAACAGGTGCAGCCTTGTTAAAATATTTTGTAAAAGAATTTTGCAAAATGCCTGTTATGAAAGTTGCTAGGCTTGGATATGGAATGGGGAAAAAAGATTTTGAAAAAGCAAATTGCCTCAGGGCTTATATTGGCGATACCGATAATGCAAATGAAGAAGTTATAGAGCTTGTTTGCAACCTAGACGACATAACCCCAGAAGCTCTTGCCTTTGCGCAACAACTATTGCTGGACAAAGGCGCGCTTGATGTTTATACCGCACCGATAGTTATGAAAAAAGGCAGACTAGGATTTAGTTTCACCTGTATGTGCAAACTAAGCGATAGAGAAAAAATGTTGCAACTGATTTTCAAACACACAACCACACTTGGGGTTAGAGAATATTCAAGCACACGCCACACATTGCAAAGAGAACAAACGGAGTTTGGATCTGTGAGAATCAAAACATCTCAAGGATTTGGTGTTAGAAAATCTAAATTAGAATATGAAGATGTTGCGGCATTGGCAAAAAAGCACGAAAATTCCATTGCAGAAACAGAAGTACACATAAAATATGAAAAGCTAAAAAATTATTTACAGGAATTGGGAAGTGTTGCAATCGCCTTTTCGAACGGAGTGGATTCCACTTTTTTATTGAAAACCGCACACGATATTTTGGGCGACCGTGTTATTGCTGTTACCGCTCGTTCCTGTTCTTTCCCAAAACGTGAATTAAACGAGGCAACGGCTTTTTGCAAAAAAGAAGGCATTGCTCATATAATATTCGATTCCGAAGAAATGAAAATTGAAGGTTTTTCCAAAAATCCTACAAACCGCTGTTACTTGTGCAAAAGAGAACTTTTCACAAAAATTTTAACTATAGCAAAGGAACACAAAATTCTGCACATAGCCGAAGGCTCAAACAAAGACGATGAGGGCGACTATCGCCCCGGATTGACTGCGGTGGCAGAACTTGGCATAAAAAGCCCCTTGCGTTATGCTGAACTGAACAAGCGAGAAATTCGCCATCTTTCCAAAGAGATGAATTTACCAACTTGGAACAAACAATCCTTTGCCTGCCTATCTTCCCGCTTTCCCTACGGCGAAGAGATTAACCCAGAGCGACTTAACAAAATAGACAAAGCTGAACAATTTTTGCTAGACACAGGTTTTCACCAAGTACGCGTACGTTACCACGGCAACCTCGCCCGCATAGAAACAGATGAAGCGGGTTTTGCACTGATGTCAGCTCCCGATAAACGGGAGAAAATTTACGCCACGCTAAAAGAGATAGGTTTCACATACATCGCATTGGATTTACTCGGTTATCGGACTGGTAGTATGAACGAAACATTGACCACCTTTTAACTTTGGGTAGTTATTGGCAGGTAGGTGGAGACTCTCTAGTTTGGTATCCTTTTACCGAGGTGGGGACGCCGTTGTAAATGCAAGTCCTTGCTTCTTTAACCCACTCGTCGCATCTGAATTGCCTTACTGGCTCCCATGAACTCCAAGTGGTGAGCATAGATATTGAGGTAGTTTGGGAAGTGCCGTTAGGGCAAGTTCTCACTGCCACACCATATTCATCGCAGGCTGGCTCTTTTGTTGTTGTCCATGCGCCCCAATTGTATGGAGCTATATTGCGAGTTTCTGTTTGCCCTAAGTTGTTTGTCCTTGTTTCCACTCCATACGTATCGCAGGTTGGGGAGGCTGTCACCGACCATGCACCCCAAACAACTGGTGCTGATGAAGATGAAACTGGCGCAGGCGGAACTGATGAAGACGAAACAGGTGGAGGTGGAGGCAGAACAGACGAAGACGAAACAGGTGGAGGTTGAACAGATGAAGATGAACCGCCGCAGTTTTGAGGTATTGAGCGAGTTTGTGATGGTGAGGCACTAAAAGGGCAAGTCCTCGTTTCCACGCCTGCTGATGTACAGGTTGCCGGTGTTGTCACCGACCATGCGTACCAAACGAATTGGGGTATTGAGCGAGTTTCTGTTTGCCCTAAGTTGTTTGTTCTTTCTTCCTTGCCACCATGTTCGCAGGTTGCCGAGGTAATCACCTCCCATTCGCCCCAAGTGGAATCGTTACCACCAGAGGAAGACGATTTCGCAGAGCTGGAACTGAGACTGGAAGAGGATATTTCTTCGTTGCCGCCGCCGTTGCCTGATGAAGAGCATGAAAGAATGAAAGTCAATGCAATCCCTGAAATTGCCGCCAACGCGATTTTGCTAAGTTTGTTTGTCATAGTGCCTCCTAGTTAAGTTATGCAATGGTGACTATCCATCACCGTAGCATGGTCTCTAACAATAAAGATATAAAATTATTTGCAGTTTGTCAAGTTTTTTAGGATTTTTTATCATTTTTCAGGAAAAATGCGTCTCCCCTCGCATTTCTCTTAGTCAAAGCCCTCAACACCCCAAATAATGCGGATAATTCCGCTTGGCTTGGGTTCAGTTTTTGTAGCCATATTGAAAGGGAAGCCTTTAGCCAAGGGAGGTTTTTGTATTTATCGGTTAAGTTTTCGGAAATGAAATTTTCAATGCTTTGCATTTGCTCTATGGTTGCAGGCTTTCTGTGCGTTATTGGTAATTTGTTTCTGGGTGCCATGCCCTCTCCTAGCAAACCGGAGCGGCAAAGTTCGTAGCTTGCCACGCTAACTGCGTGGGATAAATTTATGCTCATTTGTCCGGCAACGGGTATTTCGCATTGGGCTGCACAGATTTCCACTTCTTCAAAAGAAAGTCCGCGAGATTCTCTGCCAAAAATAAGAGCCATTGTTCCGGTTTTGCCTTTGAAAAGCGGGGGCAATTCCGGGAGCGAGTAATGAGGGACAACTGTGTCAAAAAGCCTGCGGCTAAAAGCAACGGTGTAGGAGCAATCTGCTATTGCCTCTTTTAGGCCTGAAAAAAGTTTTGCATTGTCTAAAATTTCTGCGCTTGAATGGGCGGTGTCGTAGCATTTTTTTGGTAAAGGTTTGGATTTGCGAACAATGCGCAAATCGCTTAATCCATTGCTCCTCATGCTGCGCGCCACAAAGCCTATATTGTGGGGATGCTCCGGCTCTACCAAAATTATGGCAAACATTATTCCACAATTTCCACGGCAAATATAAGTATGGCATCTGGAGGAATTGGACCCGCTCCGCTTGATCCATATCCAAGATTCGGGGGAATAAATAGCAAACGTTTTTCTCCCTTTTTCATTCCTGCAAGCCCCAAATCCCAGCCTCTTATCACGCGACCCGCTCCGATTTCCAAAGATATTGGATCGTTTCTATCTCTTGAACTATCAAATTTTGTTCCATCTATTAACCAGCCTGTGTAATGCACACTAACCTCGTCTCCAGCTTTCACTGGCTTGCCGCTGCCCTCTTTTTCCACAAAATATTTTAAACCCTCTGAGCCAAAAACCCATTTCACAAACTCCACATTCGGGAAAAAATCCATAGAAGCCGCTAGTTCTTCATCATATTCGGCAGACTCGGCTTGCACACGGAAAATAAGAATTGAATTTGGCGGAATATTGCTCATCGCCACAGGACCATAAGCCATGCCGGGCGAAATTCTGAGCCATCTAACCCCGCCTTGTTTGAGCGATTCCAAGCCTAGCTCCAAGCCTCTTACCAGTTTTCCTGTACCCAAAACCGCTTTGGCAGGTTTTCCTAAGTCTTTGGAACTTTCAAAGCTGTGTCCGTTCACAAGCCACCCTGTATAGTGAAATGTAAGTTCCATTCCATTGCGAAGCTCGGTGCCAGTTCCTGCAACTTCATCAAAAATTTCAACGCCCGGTCTCAAAGTTTTCCATTTTATTGCAGAAGGTTTTAGCAAAGTATCTGGAGCCAAAATTTTTTGCACACCCACAAGCTCAACCTCAAACAGCAAATCTGAATTAGCGGGTATTGGTCCCATTTCATTGTTCCCATAAGCCAAGCTCGCCGGTATTTTCAACCTGCGAATTTCCCCCTGCTTCATACCTTCAATCCCAATATCCCAGCCTTTAATAACCTGCCCTGCCCCAAGCACAAATTCAAGAGGCTCGTTTCTATCGCGAGAACTATCAAATTTTGTGCTGTCTTTTAGCCACCCTGTGTAATGCACCTTAACAAGCTGCCTTTTTTTAACAGGCTCTCCACTGCCAGCTTTAATGGTTTTTATATCCACATTTTGAGCAAAAGAATAACCTATTGCAAAACATAAAAGAAATGGAACTATGAATTTCATCGCCAATGAATTTAGAAAATTTTTATTTTTTTGAAGATTTTTGTGGTGTTGGTTGTTGAGTTATTTTTTTCGGAACGTTTTGCTGCGGTGTTTTTTTAGGGGTACTTTGAACTGCGCTTTTAGGGGGTGTGCTTTGCGGCGGTGTTTTTTTAGGAGGAGAAGGAGGGCTTTGAACAGCGTTTTTTTGGGCGTTCCTAGCGGCTTTAGCTTCCATATACGCTTTTACAGAATCTGCTGTACGCGCAATTTCCACTTCCATAGCATCACTTATTGAATCTGTTGCCCGCGCAAGCTCTGCCTCCATAGCCGCATTTATTGAATCTGCCGTACGCTTCAATTCCATTTCTCTTACAATTCTTATTGAATCTGCTCTTTGCACTGCCAATTTTGCTTCCCTAGCTTCTTGTTCTTTTTGTTTAAAACTTGCATTTATTGTAAAGAATAAATAGGCGGCAGCAAGAAAAAATACTATGAAAACAAAAGATATCATCCGTTTTTTATGCCTTATTTTCCAATTGGGCTTTGAAATCAAAAAAGTGCTTTTCAGCTTTTCATAAGCGGCTTCAAAATGCTCAGGGCTTAAGTCTATGGCATTTATTCTTGTTATGTCTTTAATATCGCTGGGCAATCTTTTGGGGTAAGCAAAGTCTTCCATTTTAAGAGGGACTATATTTTTCTTTTCCTTAAGGGCACATTCTATTTCTATACGCACCCAATCGTCTTTTGGGTTGTAATCAGGCTCCGTGAAGCAATCAAAAATACCTGTATTTAGTATTATTATAAAATCCTTGCATTTTTTGATTCTTTTTTGCAATTCATTGCCAAAATTCCCATTTTCCAAGGTATCCAAATCAAAAGAAACGGAATAACCATCCATTTTCAAACGCTCATAAATGAGCTTTGCGGTATCGTATCCGCCTTTTCGCCTATATGAAATAAAAATCTTAAATTTAGACATTGGTAGTAATATAGCAAAGTTTGCAAGGATGCTGGCGAGCGAGGCTACATAGATTGCCTGATTAAGGAGAAAAGTTTCATTTTTCTAGATTTAAGATTATTCGCAACTAAAAAGCGAGATAAAAATGGACTTTAAAGATGAATTGAAACAACTAGGTGAAAAGGTTTGCAGTCAAAAAGAGACTGCACAAACGGAAGCAGCTACTAAAATGGCATTTATAGTGCCTTTTATCAAGGCTTTGGGTTATGATACTTCAAATTTAGCAGAGGTTGTGCCAGAATACACTTGCGATGTCGGCATTAAGAAGGGAGAAAAAATAGACTATGCCATTCTCAAAGATGGAGAGCCTATAATTTTAATTGAGTGCAAACATTGGAAACAAAACTTAAATTTGCATGGCGAGCAGCTATTGCGATATTTCCATGTTTCAAAAGCCAAATTTGCCATTTTAACAAATGGCATAGAGTATCTTTTTTATTCTGATTTGGTGGCACCGAATAAAATGGATGAAAAGCCATTTTTGGAAATCAATTTTAGAAGGTTGAACGATGAAGCAATAGAAGATGTCAAAAAATTCCATAAATCATATTTTAATTTGGAGACTGTTTATACTGCGGCTCGCGATTTGAAATATAAAAGAGAATTAAAGGCTGCAATAAAATCTGAAATGGAAAATCCAAGTGAAAATCTTGTCAGAGTTCTAGCAAAGCAGGTTTATGCAGGAACGATAAATCAAAAATGGCTTGACTTTTTTACAAATTTGGTAAAATGCTCATTTTCCCAGATAATAAATGAAAAAATTGAAGACCTTTTGGAACTAGCTAAGGAACGGAACGGAATGGAACCAGAGCTAAAACTAACTGAAGAAGAAATGGAAGGATTTAAAATTGTAAAAGTGATATTAAGCCGCTATGCTGATAGGTTGCATTGTATAAATAGAGTAGAATATATTAGCATTAAACTAGATGGAAAGAAAACTATATGCCGATTGTGGTTTAAAAAGCAAACAAAGTATATAGATGTTCCATTAGAAGGAAAAAGAAATATGGTTGAGCTTGAAAATTTGAGTGATATAAATTCACATGCAGATAACTTGTTTAAAATGGTGGTAAAATATGAAAAGTGATAATTTTTCCAAAAAGCTAATAGTGGTTCTTGCTCTTTTTGCAGCGCAAGTTTTTTCTCAAAACTCTTTTACCGATACACGAGACGGCAAAAAGTATAAAGCCGTTAAAATTGGTGAGCAGGTTTGGATGGCAGAAAATCTGAACTATAATGCAGAAGGGAGTAAATGCTATGCTAATAATGAAGTTCATTGCAAAACTTATGGCAGATTATACAATTTGGAGACTGCGGAAATTGTTTGCCCTGCTGGGTGGCATTTACCAAATGATGATGAGTGGAAAAAACTTTTACGCTTTGCAGGTGAAGGAAATATTGCAGGAATAAAACTCAAAGCTAAAAAAGGTTGGAATAGTGATGGAATTGGTGATTTTGAATGTTTCCCAGAAAGTTCTTGCAAAAGGAATATAGATGGTAGTGGCACAGATAATTATGGTTTTGCAGCACTTCCCGGTGGTGAGGAAAATCATCTTAGTAGCGTTTTTAGTGATGCAGGAAGTGAGGGTAATTGGTGGATTGCAAAGCAAAAACCTAGCGGCGGCAGAGCTAATACCATTTATATGCAATGGAGTGAAAAGCGTGTTATGCATGGTAATACTATTATTTTTGATTTGCTCTCGGTTCGCTGTATTCAAGATTGAACAAAGATGTATGAGTTTGGGAAGGATGTTAGTGAGGCGGAGGTTGTGGCAGAGTTGATGGAGAGGTATGAGAGGTTGGTGAACTCAAAAATTCTGTAATTTCCTTATGTAATTCGTCAAACTCTCTTATATTTTTAAAATTTATTTTATTTAGAAAAAGTTCCTGTGTGCATAATATATAATTAGAACTTTTTTTATTAAAAATTTTTTCTGATAATTTTTCAAAACACGTCTTTATATTTTCATCGCTAATACCTTTTTTATCTTCCTCAGGCACACAATAATCCCATATAAAATTTTCAGGTGTTTTCATTGGTAGATATTTAACATATTTATAATAAAATTCTAAATATTTTCTTTGAGTTTTTATTTTCAACTCGTCGTTATTTGATGGATAAGAATTTACAATATCCGTTCCTGTTTGTTTTTTTATTACTGCTTCTAAGTTTTCGCTTTCAGGAATATCTTTAGGATTTCTATGCTCTTTCTTTTGATCTCCATCTAATATATATAGGACATTTTTAGTATCTTGAAATACGGCATTGTTAACTATAGAGATTTTTTTTATTTGGGCCTCCCCACCTGGTGATACTTTAATATCAACCATCTCTTCCTCACCGTAATCTTTTAGCATTTTTTGGATAAGACATTTAGCTAATTCATCTTCAACGATTATTGTTTTTTTGCTAAAAGATGCTCCTATATGATAGAATGCCTTTTCTGGAAAAACATTAGATTGTATATCTATTGTTCCATCGTCAAGCTCATAAAGAACATTTATGGCTTTGGCTGGTAAATTTTCAATCAATGCTGGTGAATGTGTGGCAAATACTACTTGATGTTTATTTTGTTTAACTTGTTCAGCAAGAAAAAGCATCAAATTCTTCTGGGCTGCTGGATGGAGAGAAGATTCTGGTTCATCCAAAATAATTAGAGATTTTTCGGGAGCTTCCATTATGCTTTTTACTAAAGAAATTACAGCAAATTCACCACTACCAGCAAAAGCTTCTGAATATTCCATACCATTACTTGATACAAAAATGGTTTTTTCCATGAATTTTGTATAAAAAGAATGCTCTATCACTCGTATTGATGAATATTTTTTATTCATAATCTTAGATATTTCGTTTACTATATCTTCACTTAATACCTTATTATTTTTTAATCTATTCTTACTATGCCAAAGATAATTTCGCATATTAGTATCAATAGCTTTTCTGATGTATTTAGAACGATTTCGTATAAATTTTTTCTTTTCTTTTAAACTTTCATTACCATTATAAAAATATTTATCAAACGCACTAATAGCCTCGTGCCTAAAATCTAAATAAACTACATTTTTATCAATAGTGTTCCATCTAGTTTTGTTTCTTCCTTTTAATTCATCTTCATTTTGTATTTTTGGCATAGGTTCCATATCGCCACTAGGTCTTGTTGGCTCCCAATAATCAGGATCACCTTCTTTTTTTATCATTGCTTTTCTATATTCAACATCAATGTTTGCCTCAGTATTATGGTACCCATATATAAAAGCCGATTTTTTTAATTTTTCATTATCGTAATATTTATCCATACTAGATTCAAACCAATATAAACCTATGCTGTTCCATCCCGGTGAACCGTACATAGCTCTGAGGATCGAACTTTTACTTGAACCATTTATTCCTATTATTGCTGTTATAGGATAAGGAAAATCTATTCTTAAACCTTGCTTTAATTTCTTATAAAATGGAAATCTTATATGAGAAATGTATGGGTAGAATTCTTTTATCGGTATTTCCCTAAGTGTATCAAAAATATTATCTTTCATTTTTACTTTCCGAATTGATTATAACTTTTCCTAATCTTTTCGCATATTCTGGCGGAACGGCATTCCCTATAAGCTTTGCTGCAATAACCGTACTCGTAGTCTTGAAAATATAACTTTTAGGGAAAGTTTGAAGGGTTGCTCCTTCTCTTAAAGAAATTGCCCTATCTTCTTCAGGATGAACGAAACGCCCATTGGAAATACTGAAAAATTTTGTTGTTATAGTAGGGGCAGGGCGATTCCACCACATTCTACCAAATGTATCTTTAAAACTATTATCTTTGCCTTTAAAACATTCTAATTGCAATTCCTTATCATTTTTCCAAGCCAATCTATTCCCGCCATTTTTTGGAGTTTTTTCCAATCTCTTTATATTAATGTTGCTCAAACTAGGAGTTGTATGCATAAAACTCGTATTGTCTTTGTGTCCAGCTTTAATTTTTTCAAATCCATTTTTCTTACCTATAAAATCTTTCAACAAAGCTTGCTTAGAATCTTGCTTGGGTAGCATTATATTTTTATTTACACGAGATGCGATTAAAGAGAATCTTTTTCTCGATTGAGGTACACCGTAATAACTCATATTTATTATTTCACGCTTAATTTCATAATTCATATCTTTCAAAGCTGATTCAAATTTTTTTAAAATGCTCTCCTTATTTGATAAAATACCAGGAACATTCTCCACTAATACAAATCCAGGATTGTAGTATTTTACAAATTTCATAAAATCAATTAGAAGATTTTTAGAATGTTTTGATTTTTCCTTGTTGGTATTTATTATACTATAGTACTGACATGGGCTACAACCTACGAAAATCATATTATCGTCATTTTTTTCAATTCCTGATTCTTTTTCTAAATATTCCACTTTAAGTTTTTTTATATCTGCCATTATGAATTTTGAGCAATTATTGTTTGCTTCATAAGTTTCTTTGCATTCAGGATTAAAATCTATCCCAGCGACAACTTCAATCCCCGACTGCTGCAAGCCGAATGTCATACCACCACAACCACAGAAAAAGTCCACTGCCCTATAATTCATAGGTTCTAATATAGAAAAATTTGAGAATTAACCTAATACCTATATAATCAAGCTCCCTTAGCAAGGTCTATCTGCAACCCCCATAAAACCACTTTCAACCCACCAATTATTTTCTATATTTAAACTCCAACCCAAGGGAACACATTATGACTTTTGCTTTTATTTGCGACCCACACTTTCAGAAGAAGGTAAACGCCAATTTGGTTAGCGGAGAAATTCCAAACCATAAAATTATAACATTAACCGCGAATGAATTTTTGGAGAGCGGAAAATTGCCAGAAGGTATTTCTGGACTTATTATTGAACGCGGAACTTGGCAGAAAAACTTTAGCCTGTTCCGCTATTTTGGGCTATTGCCGCAGATTGAGAAACAAAATCTAGCTTTCATAGCAAGCACAGATGCTGAATTCAAAGGGCGTTCGGCTATGAAAAGCAAGGAATTCACTATTCAAAGCAATATTAACCCAGAAGAGGCGGCTGTGCAGCTAAATCGTTTGCAAGAGCTTCCACCTCCAGCATTCACGCACCCTAAATCAAAAGCAATAGCCTAGCACAATGAAAAAAGCCACGCTTGATACAATTTTAGACAGGGCGTGTTTTTTTGGGTTGCGAGGTTTTGAACGCTCAGACCTGGCTCAGATTCTGCCGGAGATGCAAGACCATAAAAAAGGACTTCTCATAGAACCCCTGAACCGTGCGCTTTTTGAGCAAAACGCCTTTGGAGATGTTAATGCCATTCCAAATTTCAGCGAAAAAAACGGATGGCAAATAATTTCAAGCGACCCACATTTTGAATGCCCCGAAGGAAAAATTGTCAACTGCTATGCCAATATAAGCGCACTAAAAAGAAAATTCGCAAGAATTGCCGTGGTGTTGCCACAAGATAAAAATGCAAACACAGACAAGGTTTTGACAGGCATTGAAAATTCTTGCTTGGCTGTTTTTAGCAAAAACGATTTGCAAAAAGCAAATATAGACGATTTGCTGAGTCTCAAAATTGCACAAATTAATATTCCAAAAACGCCTCTGTTTTTAGCTGCAAAATATGCTTGGTTTTTCACCCTATTGCTTTGTATTTTGCCGTTTTTAATAGCCAGCCAACCAGATGAGCAAGTTAGCAACTTGCGCAATATTGCAAGCGAAGTTCAAAAATATTCCGAAAAAGGCGATATAGTTCATGTTTTGAAAGAAGGAGAATCCTTAACGCAAATAGCCAGATTTGCCATTGGCAAATACAACTCGCTTGTTAGCACAGAAGCTATGATAAAACAATATTTGAAAGAGAACGAATTGTCTTTGGATAGCAAACTTAAAGCTGGTGATACTTTGCGATTGAAACTGCCAAACTTCAATAACCCGCGTCATAAAACTATGCAAGGGGCGTGGAATTTTTTCACAGGGCTATTAAACGATAGCCTTGCATACATCACGGAACTATACAATCCGCAGCAAACCGCAACGGCGCGGCGGCACGATGGAATAGATGTTGCTGGGCGCAAGGGAACGCGAATTTTGGCACCCTTTAGCGGAATAGCGTGGACAATGGAAGATGAACGCGGCGGTTTGATGATTGCAATAGCAAGGGAAAAAGATTTGCTTGTTTTTATGCACTGCGAACAGCGATTTTACCTGAACGGACAAGCTGTTATGGAAGGAGACCCTGTAGCTTCTGTTGGTAGCTCTGGGCACACAACTGGACCTCACGTACACGTAGCCGCGGGTAGAATAGCAAAGAACGGCGAGAAAAATATTAGCGGATTGAGGTATAATATTTTAAATCCATTTGAATGGTTCAAGGAGATGTGAATATGCGAAAAAAAGTTTTTGTGTTTATGGGCGGACCAAGTTCAGAACACTCGGTTTCTCTTGTGAGCGGAGCTGGAATTGTTCGCGCTTTGAATGTGCATAAATACGATGTGCATCCTGTGCTAATTGCACAAAACGGAGAATGGACCTGGGGAAGCAAAGCACTAACTCCTTATCAGGTTCAGAACTTCAGCGTGAATTTTTTTGCAGGCGCAGAAAATGCCATGCAAAAAAAAATGCGCCCTTCGCTTGAAGAGCTAAAGCCTATGGATATTGCTTTGCTCGCTTTGCACGGTCGCTTTGGCGAAGACGGTCACATTCAAGCAATGCTGGAATATGCAGGAATTCCATACACAGGCAGTGGAGTACTTTCCAGCGCGCTCGCTATGGACAAAATAAAGAGCAAGGAAATTTACAAAGCAAACGATATTCCAACGGCGAATTTCAGAGTTTGGCAGCGTGAAAATTTTTCAAAAGAATTAATAGAAGAAGCATTTAAAAACTTGGGTTCTCCTCTTGTGATAAAAGACCCTCTGGGCGGTTCCTCTCTTGGCATGGGCTTTGCAAAAAACATTGACGAGGCTGGCAAACTGTGCGAAAAACTTTTTGAACATTCAAATAGGCTTTTGGCGGAGCAATTTATAGCAGGCAAAGAAGCGAGCTGCGGTTATATTGAAGGTTGCGAGCCGCTGCCTCCAACAGAAATAAGAATGACCACAAGGGAATATTTTGATTTTGAAGCAAAATACAATGGCGAAGTTATAGAAATTACCCCTGCGGAATTTTCGGAAGATTTAATAAAAGAAATTCAAAATATCGCTCGCAAGGCTCACCTAGCCCTTGATTGCGAAATCTATAGCCGCACAGATGTTCGCATAGATAAAAGCGGCAAGGTTTTTGTGCTGGAAACAAACACTCTCCCCGGCATGACTCCCACTTCTTTTTTGCCAGCACAGGCAAATCACATAGGGCTTGACTATTCCACTTTGGTAGAAACATTGCTGGAAAAAAGTCTAACAAAATCAACAGGACGGTAAGTAATTTTGGCTTGGCGCAGACCCTCATGCCCCAAATCTTGCTCTCTATTTATGCAGATTATGTTTTTGGGAATGCTTTTTGCAAATTCTTGATTTATGTACTGATAAATGCCCTTGTAACTTTCTATTGCCTTTTCAAAATGCACAGCGAACATTCTTCCGTTAGCAAGTGTTTCGCCTTGGCAATAGCCAACAGGTTTTTCGCCCACATAAAAAACAAACCCAATAAATCCAAGCTCGCAGTGCAAATTCAAAGCCTCTTTTGCAGAAGCATAATCGCTGTGTTCTTCTTTGCTTTTTTCCCATTCATCCAAAACCTGCAAAGCATCTTTTATCGTTTCTTTGTCAATGAGTTTTTTTTCTGGATTTTCAAAGGAATAGGTTTTTATAAAGGCATTTACCAAATTTCTCTTTTTTTGAAAATTTTTTCCAGAGAGTTCCGCCAAATCTGTTCTCAAATACAAATATTCAAAATTATCCCTATCTTCAACTAAATCAACGGGACTGTGCAAAGCCTGCTTGCCGGAAATATTTTTCCAGTAATCATATTTTTTTAGCAATTCAACTAAAATTTCTTTTGAAGGAACATCTCCAATTATAGAAAAAAATGTTTTACCTTTGTCTGTGCCTGCAACAATTAAACTGTTGTTCAGCAGAGACACATTAAATCCATATTTATTGCGAAATAGGTACAGATTTGCAAAAGTCAATGCGGAAATATCACTCTTTGATTCCAAAACTATTTTTTGAATTTCCTCCTGCAAGTCTAAACTAACAGGAGCGAAATCGGGATATATTGGCAAGGTCATTCTTCAGAAGGGGCAGGTCCAACTGGCAGATTAAAATTTTCATTCAAAACAGCGCCTTGACCGCTGGTACCCAGAGCTTCTTTTAAAACTGAACCCTGAACACTGGAATCTTGTTTTGTTGCCATAACACTCAGCGTTAGCACAACAGCAAACAAAGCGAGTGCCACGTAACGTGTGAGCTTTTGAATGAAAGTGGCAGCACCAGCTGTTGAAAAGGCAGATTGCGCTGTCATTCCGCCTAGACCAGCTAAACCGCCCATTTTATCGTTCTGCACAAGAACAAGCAATATAAGCAACACGCATAAAGCCACGTGCGCAACAATCAAAATCCAAAAAAAAGCACCCATTATATTTTCTCCGCTGCACTAATTATAGAAAAAAACGAATCGGCTTTCAAAGATGCACCGCCAATTAAGCCGCCATCTATGTCTTTTTGAGCCAAAAGCCCATCTGCATTGTCCGGTTTCATGCTTCCGCCATATTGAATGCGAATATCCTCAGCTACAGACTCGCCATATAATTTTGCAACCAAAGAGCGAACATACTTTTGAGCCTCCTGTGCCTGCTCGTCTGTTGCCACCACGCCTGTGCCTATAGCCCAAACAGGTTCATAAGCGATAACGGTTTTCAGGGCATCTTCTTTGGAAATATCCTTATATGCACCATCAACCTGCGTTGTTAAAACACTTTCTAGTTTGCCGCCATTGCGCTGTTCCAGAGTTTCGCCAATGCAAATAATGGGCTTTAAGCCTGCGCTCAAAGTTTTTTTGACTTTTTTATTAACCGTTTCGTCTGTTTCGTGAAAATACTGCCTTTGCTCGGAATGTCCTATTATGACATATTCCGCGCCAATTTCCTTTACCATATCAATGGAAACCTTGCCTGTGTAGGCTCCTTGGTTTTCCCAATGAATGTCTTGAATGGCGAGCTTCACATTGCTGCCCTTTATTACATCTGCCACTTTTGCAGCGGCTAAATATGTGGGAGCAATGACGATTTCGGTTTTTGAAATGCCCTTGGATTTTTCAACAATTTCTTTTGCAAGAGTCACGCTCTCAGCAACAGTTTTGTTCATTTTCCAGTTTCCAGCTATTATGTAAGAACGCATATTTTTTCTCCTGTTTTTAATGCTAAATCTTATTTTCCAAACGAACTAAATCATCCACAACTTTGCGCAAATTTGCGCTCAAATCATTCAAACTCTTCATAGAATCTTTTGCATCAACCATTGTATGCTCAATGGCAGAATGAGCCTCTTCCACTCTCTTTAACTTCAAAGAGAACTCGTCCATTCTAAATATCGCTTGCTTGGCGTGCTCATTCATGGTATCCGTGGAACTCACAATTTCTTCCAAATTGCGATATGCTTCGTTTATGTCGCCAGACATATATTTTATGTTTGAATTTATGTACTGCGAATTGGAATTTATTTCTGTTATGCGGGTTGCCACGCCACCGATGGAATTGTTCAAATCCAAAGTATCTGAATATATTTTTTCCGAAAGTTTTTTGCGTTCTGCGATAATTTGCGCAAACGAAGCGATTTGCTCACCGTGCAAATTTGTGAACATTATTTGAATAGAAGATATTTTGTTAAATAACCCATCCACAGTATCGTATATTTCTTTTGTATGACCAACAGATTCTTTTGTTAGGGTTAAATATTTGCGAACATCTCCTATTTGCACAGCTATAGAATGAAGCTCATTCAGCAAATCCTCAGAAAATTTATCTATCGCATTTATTTTGCCAAGTTCTCTATCTGTTGAAAGACCAATATCGTTTACAGCCTGAGTCACCGATATAACACTGTTTTGCATATAATGCGATTTTTCGTTGAGTTCTTTCATTGACTCGCTCATCTGCAAAATTGAATTCTTTATATCCGTTGTATTTTCGGCAATGTGCGAGGTTAATTTTTTTAATCCATCCAAATTGATGTATATCTCTTCTATGCCAACAGCCATTCCGTTCACATTGTCTATAACGTCTTCGGAATAAACAGACATTTCCACCGTGCGTTGACCAACCAACTTGGCATCGTAATCCACAATGTCTAGCATATCGGTGCATGAGCCGCTCAAGTCCGAAACCTTGTCTGCGCTAATGCGTACATTATCCATAAAAGAACCAACGTTGCGAATCAAGGAATTGATATCCGCAGCCAGAGTTTTAAGCTCTTCTTGGGAATTTAATTCCATATTAAAATCGTCAAAGCGAATGCCTTCGCTTGCCAATTTATGCAAATATGCAGACAAATTATTCAATGGAACAACAAATGAATTCATTTGCCGGAAAATCATAAACAAACCCACTAAAAAGGAAACAAGCATTATGCCAAATAAGTTTCCTATCAGTTTAAGACGGCTATCTTTGAATTTTTTCGTAAAGAATTCCGCTACCCTATTGATTTTGTCTGAATAGCTGCCGGTAGCCACAACCCAATCCCAGTCATCGATATAAATGCTTTTTGCCAGACCCTCCACAGCAGGGGAGCTTGCATTCGGCTTAAAGTATTTGAAATTTATGGATGAAAAATCTTTGCCAACAGCATTGTCAATCATTTCCTTGGCAAATTTTTTGCCGTTTACATCTTCCACTTCAAGCACATTTTTGCCCGGCAAAGCAACATTGCCAAGCGAATCCATAAACAAAACCGCATTTCCGGTTTTTGAATTTAAAATAAAATAAAAACCATTGTATTTTTTGCCGCTATGGCGGTCATATTCGTAATTGCTGCGCCACCAATGAATTTCCTTTAGCAAACTTGCCACCTTATTCTTATAAACCTCTGCACTATCTGGCTCTCTTCGAGATAAAATCACATAAGGGTCCACTATGGCATGGGCAATGTTGAGCCACGAATCCATAGTCTCATCGCTATCTGTTTGCAATATTTCGTTAAAATTCTCTATGCTTTTTGAATCTGAATCCTTAATTATTGAATAAACCAATAAACCATTTATCAAGGCAAAGAGCAACAGCACCGCCAACATAGACAAAATCATTCGTTGCGAAAAATTCACAGTGGGGATAATATAGAAAGTCTGAACCAGAATAAGCCTCCATTATTGGCTTTTTTTCAAAAAAATGCACATTTTTGCAAACACTTGTTGACAAAATAACGATTTCTGAATTTTTTTTCCGTTTTTTTACGTCTAACAAGTAGAAAGAAAAAAAACGGAGGATTCAAAAATGACCGAAGTCAAAACCAATCGCAATCACAAGGATAGCGTTTTCACAAAACTTTTCAGCGAAAAAAGCAATCTTTTGGAGCTATATGGCGCAATTAGCGGAAAAAGCTATCCAAAAAGCACAAAGATAGAGATTGTGACTCTCTCGGATGTGCTTTATATGGATCAAGTCAACGATATAGCCTTTGTGATGGAAGACAGGCTTATAGTGCTCATCGAGCACCAATCTTCTGTCAACAACAATATGCCGCTTAGAATGCTTCGGTATTTGGCTGCGGAATACGATATGATAGTTGACAGGAAAAACCTTTACAAGCAAAAAAGGGTTATGATACCCTCCCCTGAGTTCATTGTTCTGTACAACGGCGATAAAAAATTCCCCGATTACAAGGAGCTTAAACTATCCGATTCCTATAATTTTAAGACCCCCGATTTATATTTGGAACTTGTGGTAAGGGTTTACAATATAAATAAGGGTCGTAATGCGGAGATGGCGAATAGAAGCCCTATTCTAAACGGTTACGAGGAGTTCATAGCACAGATAAAAGAGAACTTGAAATCCATGAATCTTCGCGAAGCCATTAAATTAGCGGTGAAGACTTGCATTAGCAAAAATATTTTAGTATCTTTCCTAGAGAGGCACAGCTCGGAGGTTGAGAATATGATATTTGGAGAATGGAATATAGATGAAGCCATTGCAGTTAGGTGTGAGGAAGCTAGGGAAGATACCTTGGAAGAAGTTTTCTCTCTATTAGAGCAAGGTGTTTCCTTAGCCGAAGCGAAGAAAATACTCCTTAAACAAACTCGCCAAGCAACTGCATAGCACATTCACTTGTCTGAACCAAAATTCTCAGAATTTACAGGATTTTCAGAATGAACCGCCATTATTGGCTTTGTTTTTAGCCTACCTTGGCATAGCGGGTTTCTCATTTAGCAAAAAGTTTTATTTCTATCTTAACCAAGAGGTTTATTATGCTGGCAATTCAAGGTGTTTATGATGGCGTGTCTATCAAACCAAAAGAAGTTATTCCTTTTAAAGAGGAATATGAAGTTGTAATAACTTTTTTGAAACCCAAAGTTCAGAAAATTGTGAAAGAGAAGCAAGAAAGCATTCCAAATGCAGAAACGGTTGAAGCGTTTAAATGGACTGAGAATTATATAAAATCTGGCAAAAAAAATGGATTTAAAAATACTAAGGAATTATATAAATCTTGGGGATTAGATGCTTAATGTAACTCAAACGCCACAATTCTCAAGAGATATAAAAAAATCAAATAAAAAACATAGGGATATTGAAACATTGAAAGAAATAATTGAGAAATTGGTAAAGAGAGAACCTATCCCTGAAAAGCATAAAGATCATCCTTTAAAAGGAAATTTTTCAGGTTACAGAGAGCTACATATAACTTGGAAACCCGACTTTTTATTGCTCTATAAAATTAACGAAGACGAATTGATTTTGCAGAGACTTGGCTCTCACGATGAGTTGTTTGTTTAATCTGCAAGTAAACAAACTCGCCCAGCAACTGCATAGCACATTCACTTGTCTGAACCAGAATTTTTGCTAATATAGCTGCTTAATCTTGGACACAACGCACTGATTGAAGGAAGTAGCCCTTATGGACGCCGCCGCTGTACACATCGGCGATGCTGTAGCTCATGCCCCGTCTGTAGGCGGCTGTTTCATTGTACTCCGTAGCACTCCACCAGAGGCCGTAGATGCCGACATCGCTGAAACTGCCATCGTCGCCGGAGCCGCCAGGCAAAGCGGAAAACCCATACCAGTCCTCACCATTGCCGCCGCTGTTCCAACCATCTGTTGCTTTCAAGTACATGCCTGCCGTTTCGCTTTCATATTCACCTAAGCCAGTGACACCATCTACATAACGCAGAAGTTTGTCCCAATTCGCTTCGCTTGGTATATGCCAACCATCGGGGCAAATACCCTTGTGCTTTGTGCCTACAGCACAATGGTAATTATTGCACAAAGGTTTTTCTAAATTCATTGCCGTTGCCCAATCATAAAGTCTGCCGTATTTTTCGCAGTTGGCGGGGTCATTGTTATAGCATTTGCTGCCTTCGGCATTGTAATTCAAATTCCTTGCCATCCATGTTTGGGTGCCAATTACAACCGTTTCGTAAGTCTCGCCCTCGTAAGTTACAGAAGGACCCTTAACAATGCTGGGTTTTGAGCTAGATGAAGACACCCTCGCAGAGCTAAAGCTAGAACTAGATGAAACGCCTCCATTATAATTTTTGCTCTTTTCATCCCAAGGATTATCACGTTGCACTTCCGTGCAGGAGAAAAGCAGAACCGCTGCTAGAAGAACTGTATGTTTTAAATTTAAAGTCATATCTTACCGATTATCCCTTGAAGAGCCAGGTGGACAATCCTTAAAAACAGCTAACTTCTGATAATAATCATCTTCATCATAATCAAAAGAATCATTCAGTTCTTCACATTCGTCACTGGACATATTCATATAGCAGGTAGTAAATAAAGATGGGCTGCAATTGCGGCAGTATTCCTCCACAACACAAACGCGAGGGTCCACATCGCTTGGGGTGTCTTGCAGACAACGAACACTGTGCAGGTTTCCCTTAGAGTTGATATAGTGGAATTTGTTGTCAACCGCGTCTCCGAGGTACATTGTGTACTCAGTGCCGCTCCACATACCCAGGTAGTAAGCACTTACATTGTTATAGGTCTGACTGGAAGTCCACCAGTAGCCATTCTCCCCAACACCGTAGAAAGAACCGTCACGGGAAGAGCCAGAGCCGCCGGGCAGAGCCGAAAAACCGTACTCGTCTTTATCGTTGTATTCATCATCATCGTCATTCAACCATCCACTTGTTGCTTTCAAATATATGCCTGATTTTTCGCTGTCCACATAGCCCCGCAACACGTTCCAGTCTTCTACGCTAGGGATATGCCAGCCTTCGGGGCATATTCCCCTATGCTTCACGGATATTTGAGAAAGACAAGAACCAGAGTTGCAGCTAGCAGGCAGGTTCATTGCCGTTGCCCAACTGTAAAGCCTGCCGTAAACTACACAATTTTCAGGCTTATTATCATAGCACTTGCTGCCGCTTGCATTGTAGTTAAGATTCTCTGCCATCCAAACCTGAGTGCCAATTGTAACAGTTCTATAATACGTTATGTTGTTGCCACCTTTGTAATTGATACCCTTCTCATCATAAGGATTATCGCGTTGCACTTCCGTGCAGGAGAAAAGCAAAGAGAGGCAAAGTATTTTTGCCAATGAAAAAATACGGTTCATAAGAATTCCTTGTTGAACGTATGAATGTTTATAGGGGGGGG
>Ga0268262_10000562_pt1 | contig 48783 bp, 51 predicted proteins | sample TergutNc150P3_FD_190354 | JGI IMG/M metagenome (GOLD analysis project Ga0268262, IMG submission 190354) | Nasutitermes corniger P3 segment gut microbial community from laboratory colony in Florida, USA - Nc150 P3 (SPAdes) (version 2) | ecosystem: Host-associated > Arthropoda: Insects >... | reverse complement strand
TAAAATCGCTGCAAGTATTTTCACGCACACACATACGCAAGAGAGCCTCAGTTGGAAGCTCAGACATCTTGTTTGCTCTTTTGCCGACAAAAATCATAGCCAATGATAAATATAGTAAATTTTTCACAAAAGCGAACCCAAAATTCGCAAATAACTCTTATATCTGGCTTTGGAAATCAATTCCTCTGCCATTCTTTTTAAAACTGCGCAGTCCGGCTCGCTTTGGTGCTTGCAGTCTTTGAATTTGCAGTCAAATACATCGCTTTCAAAGAACCCAGGGAAGCAACGAGCCAGTTCGTCTGGGCTTAGATTCATAAGCCCAAGGGCGCGGATGCCGGGAGTGTCTATAACTGCGCCGCCCACAGGCAAATCCAAATAAGAAGATGCAACGGTTGTGTGCCTGCCTTTGCCGTCTTTTTTTCTCACCTCGCTGGTGTTTAGCAAAGCGTTTGGCACCAGTTTATTTATCAAAGAGGATTTTCCAACCCCGCTTTGCCCGCTAAAAACAGAAACCTTGCCTTGCAGTTTTTCCTTTAATTCATCTATGCCCTTGCCGCTTTCCGCACTTGTTAAAATGGTATTATCAGTCAGCTCGATAAATTCCTGAATTTCGCTTGGAATGGTTTCCATTAAATCGCATTTGTTGAGAATTAAAATAAAGGGCAAGTTGTTGAAATTTGCTGTTAGCAAAAAACGATCTGCGAAGCCAAAATTAAATGGCGGATTTTCAAGGCTCATCACTATGGCAACTTGGTCTATGTTTGCCGCCTGAACAAGTTCTTGATTTTCTCTTGTGCGGGGACCAGGGCGAGTTAGAACGCTTTTGCGAGGCTCCAACCCGATAATAAAATTTTCGTTGCCAATAAGGGCAATATCGCCAACGGCGGGAAACTGCTTTGCTTCTTCTACGGATTTTGCCAAATAAAATACTTTTATCTCTTTCCCGCTCTGCAAACGAACTTGGCAAGACCGCCTATGCACAGAAAGCACAAGCCCTAGCTCCTTTTGCTCTGCCAAAAAATTTTCTTCAAGAGGCTTTAATTTTTTTCTCTTTGCCTCTGTTTTGCCCTCTCTGCTCCACCTCTCTTTCAACGGCTTTTCGTCTAGAACGCCGCTGTGCATCTGCTGCATAGCATTGCCCCGTTTTTCGCGCCATTGTCTGCGTTTTGCTGTTTGCATTTTATTAAGACATCGCCGCTTTCATTTTTTTAACATATTCGCCAACATATTTCGCAGATTTTTTTCCGTGCTGCGCTATGATTTTCACTATTGCGCTTCCAACAATAATTCCGTCTGCTAGTTTGGAAATCTCAGCCGCCTGTTCTGGTGTATTTATTCCAAAACCAACTGCCAAAGGAACTTTTGCAGCTTCTTTTGCAGCGTTTATAATGGAATTCAAATCTGTTTTTATTTCGCTACGAATGCCCGTTACCCCAAGCGAAGATACAATGTATAAATAACCCTCTGCGGAAGCGGCTATTTTTTTAATTCGGTCTTCCGAAGTGGGCGCAACCAAATGCACCAAGTCTATGCCGTGTTTTGAGGAAAATTCGTGGGCTTCTACTTTTTCTTCAAAGGGCAAATCTGGGATGATTATTCCATCCAAGCCAACTTCTTTGCATTTTGCAAAAAAAGCATCGTAGCCATATTTGTGAATGGGATTTATGTATGTTAAAAAAACAAGAGGAACCTGAGATTTTTCCCTTATGCGTTTTACCATTTCAAAAATTTTGTCAGTGGTTGTTCCGCTTGCAAGAGAACGTATATTTGCCTCTTGAATCACAGGTCCTTCTGCAATTGGGTCGGAAAATGGAATGCCAAGCTCCACTATGTCTGCGCCGGATTTTTCCATTTCCAAAACAAGTTCCTCTGTTGTTTGCAAATCAGGGTCGCCTGCGGTTAAAAAAGCTATAAAGGCTTTGCCATTTTTAAATGCGTTTGGAATTCTACTCATGCAAATTAACTCCTCTGTACTTTGCTATTGAAGCAACATCTTTGTCGCCTCTGCCAGAAAGACAGATAATAACGTTTTCTGTTTGGGGCAAATTCGGCACGATTTTTCTTGCGTGAGCAATGGCGTGCGAACTCTCTATGGCGGCGATAATTCCTTCTGTGCGAGCCAAATACTCAAAAGCCAAAACCGCCTCTTCGTCTGTAACGGGAACATATTTCGCCCTGCCAATATCGTACAAATGCGCGTGTTCTGGACCAATGCCGGGGTAATCCAAGCCAGCGGAAATTGAATACACGGGAGCTATTTGCCCTTCTGAATCTTGGCAAAAATAAGATTTCATTCCGTGGAAAATTCCAATTGCGCCTCTTGCTATTGTGGCTGCGTGTTTGTCTGTTTCAATGCCAAGCCCAGCCGCTTCGCAACCTATCAACTCCACGGATTTGTCTTCTATAAAATTATAGAAAATCCCCATCGCATTTGAGCCGCCACCAACGCAAGCGAGAACCGCCGCTGGCAACTTGCCCTCTTTTTCCAAAATTTGCGCTTTGGCTTCGTGGCTTATAACGCTTTGAAAATCCCTCACAATCATCGGAAAAGGGTGAGGACCCATAACCGAGCCAAGCACATAATGAGTGTCTGCAACTCTGGAAACCCATTCCCGCATTGTTTCGCTAACCGCATCTTTCAATGTTTGTGTTCCGCTTACAACAGCGTTTACCTTTGCGCCCAATAATTCCATTCTATAAACATTTAATTTTTGCCGCTCGGTATCTTCCTTGCCCATGAAAACTTCACATTCCATGCCAAGCAAAGCCGCCGCCGTTGCACAGGCAACGCCGTGCTGCCCTGCGCCTGTTTCTGCAATAACGCGGGTTTTGCCCATTTTCTTTGCCAAAAGAACCTGCCCCAGCACATTGTTTATTTTATGCGAACCGGTGTGGTTCAAGTCTTCCCTTTTCAAATAAATTTTTGCCCCGCCCAAATCTTTGCTCATTTTCTCCGCATAATAGAGCAAAGAAGGCCGCCCTGCATAGTTATTCAAAAGAGTTGTAAGTTCCGCATTAAAATCCTTATCTTCTTTGCAATGCAAATACATTTTCTCAAGATGCTGAATCTCGTTCATCAAAGTTTCTGGAATATATTGCCCACCGTGAATGCCAAATCTACCATTAGTCATGGTGGTAAGGTAGAAAAATTAGATCATTTTATTTGGCGGATTGCACGGCTTGCCCCAAGTTATACTTTGCTTTGGTAAAATGCTCTATCAAGGAAAACATATTCGCCAAGAAAAATATCGCTCTCCGTTCAGCGAATCGCACATAATATTGCGGTATTGTCAAATACAACGCTCTTATGGCATTGACTTCGTAATCTGACCCTGCGAATTTTTCTGATGTCTCTGGGAAAGAAAAACCATTTTCCATTAAAAAAGAAACATATTGGTTATTGCCTTTCTCCATTTCCTCTTTAACTACAAAACATCTAAGCATATCCAATCCGACTTTCCACGCAAGAACATAATCAACAATATAACACCCTGCTTTATTGCAATTCATCTTTAGTAAATATTCAAAACGATTCTCAGGATTCAAATTTCCCTCATTGTACTTTTTTTGCTCTATGCTGAATTGAGGGATTTTGGCAATTGCCATTGTGAATGCCGCTGCTACTTTATGCCTATCCATTTGTGCATCGCTATTGTCTCGCATATTGTCTTTTATATAAGCTTTCAAATCCACGTATTCCTTTCCAACAGATTCGTGGCTATTCAAAAACGCAAAATCAGCCAGATAACTGTAATCTGAAAGCAATTTTCCAACTTGGGGTAGTAATAACTTATCCCATATTTTTTTGAATGTGGATTCTTTCATAAAGTCTTATATGCAAAATTTCTTGTAATCTTGCCACTTGGTTTTGTATTCCTCTAACTCAGGAGGGGTTTCAAAGTCTACAGTATCAATAGGATAATCATCATTTTCCAATTTCATAACGTTATTAAGGTCTTCAATGCTGTGAACATCTGCATTCATTAGCTGTTCCAAAGTTTTTACCATAGCAAAATCCACCTAAAGGGCTTACTATGCAAGGTCACCGAGCCACCCTCTGAAAAGCACGATGCCGCGTTCATAACTTTATGAAACGAACCTTTTTAATATACAAATTTCCACAGGAAAGTGTAACTTTTCCGTGAAAGTAATTAAAGTGAGGGCAAGAGGATTTGAGATTTTATGAAGAGATGAAAGAAATCCAGAGAGGTTTGTTTGGTGGTGCTGAAGCCATTAAAGGGTGCATACGCAAACAGATAGTATACATCGGTCAAGAATCGTCTGGATTGCTACTAATCGTAAGAACCGTAAATAATATTAAATTCAAAAAGAACAATATAAAAAGCCAAAATTCAATTTCATAATCAACGCTAATCATATTTAATTTTTCGAATTTCGTAACGTTAATAGGCTCATTATAATACATTGGCTCCGAAATTTCGTCCATAACAAATTCTCTTTCATCATATTCTTTTCTTTGATTTTGTTTAAAATATTCTCTGTCTAGGCTATCTCTTTTCTTTGTCATAGCTTCATATTCACTTTTAGGCATTCTTTTTTTCACATAAACATTACCCCAAACATGCTCCGTTGTTACTACCTGCTCTTCCTTTTCGCCACACCCTATTGCTAAAGTTAGCATAACTACGCTAATTAAAATTTTACGACAGATCACCATGCTTTTATGTAATCAATTCTACGATTGTAACCGGAAGCGCAATCAGTTTCTATATGCAACGGCATTTGTCCGCGCGTTGGAATTTTGCATTCATTCCAGCTACTTGAACAATTGCAGACAATATAATCTTCGCTGGTGCCAATGCGAATTTTCGGAGCATAAATTCCCGAATAAGAACATTTATTCCAAAAACTTACGCTATCTGCCTGCCCAATATCAATATCAAAACCACAAATGCCCTCTGCGTTTAGCGGGGATCGCAAGGAATATTCGCCCTTATACGCATCAAAATTATCTATCCGCCAGTCTCCAGAAATTTCAATTGGAAAAAAACCTTCTTCAAAATCCCATAATCCACTTGTTTGAGCAGATGGAGCATAACGTAAAGTACGAATATCATCTACAAAAAAAGAAGAAAATCCATCTTCACGTTTTGTGAATTTTATAATAGCAACTGTATCTTGTGGGCGGAGAATCGTGCTGAATTTAGACCAGCTATAATTATCTAAATTCCATTGATGATCATTTATAATGATATATGCAGCATCTTTATATTTTGTTGAAGTGTTTGAAAATTTATAATATAGGTTAAGTTTTGTCGCAGTATCTGGTAAATTTATTCTAATTTCTTTGCTTTCTTCATCTCTCATCCAACCAGCATTTAGAGAATAAGACCCTTGATATTTATCGCGGTTGTTTAAATACCAACTCTTTGCATCTAAATCTGATGCCCAACCTGCCTCAAAAGAAAAATCCGTTGCATAGGCGGTATCTTTTACAGGGCGTTTGGAAATATCACTGACAATTGCTTCAGGAATTCCATCTTTATTGCGTTTTGTTATTTTCCAAGTGAATGTATAAGAACCGCATGGAAGCGATTCCGAATATTCTCTTGTAGAAACAGAAAGAATACAATAACTATTATTAATCACTTCATCATTATGCAGTTTACCATTAACAAAAAATTCTACCTTATCATAATTTCTGCCACAACTGCCATGCTCATATCTAATTCCGCAAATATTGTCCGAAGAAAGACTTGCAATGGCGACATCTTCTATTTTCATATCCTTAAACACCAAATTATAGCTTCCTGTTTCTGGTATATACTGAAAGGAGACTTTTTCCGCTTTTTCAATTTTCCAATTTAAATTACTAGAAACATAGCTGCTTGAAGAAGAATTTTCTATTAATGAAGAATTGCTTGACAGAAGCCCATTTTGAGATGAACTGGACAAATTATCCGTATTGAACCCATTTTCAACCTCTCCGCAAGACACTAACAATGCAGCATAGGCAAAAACACAAAGCGGAAAAAGACAATTAGCTTTCATAATAAGCAATATAGAAAAATACTATCAGAGTACCCTTGGAAAGGGGATGACGGCGTAGATGTTTCATAGGCAGATGCCAAAGAAGCACAACGGGCTATCTTTCGAAACCGTTTATTCTATTCCTAGCAGAATGAAATTACATTAGGGATGGTGTTGTTTATGACCAGAAAGTCAATTACCAAACGGCTAGTTTAGCGCACGGCATAATTTCTAGTAACTCCAAGCCTTCGCTTAGCCTCCGCCAAAGGAATACCCCTTTCCAAAAGGGTGATCAGTTTTTTCATACCTTTAGCCTCGCCTTCCTCTCTACCTTCCTCTTTAGCGACGGCGATGGCATCTTTCAACTTGAACTCTGTAGTCATCATGTTCACTACCTCCGATGAATTTTGTCTCAAATAATCACGCAATATACCTTTATTTATGCAATAAACTACAGCTTTTTCTATTGCTTCTTTCAAAGGATTGCCACTGTATTGAAATTCTCTAACTTTTGCTACAAAGAATGAATAACCAGCCAAATTTTTGCTCTTCTGCTCCAGTTTTGGGTTATGCCCCTTATTTATGTTCAACACGCGGACTGACAATTCCAACTCAGGAGCCTTCTTTATGCCTAGTTGCTCGAATGCGTCTGAAAGTTTCAATATTTTTTCTTTTGGGTATTTGTCCGTACCGTTGTATAGAACTATGAATTCTGGTCTTGGGATTTTTATCAAACTCTGTTTGTAAATGCCTTTGGGATCTATTATCTTTTCATACACCTTTGATACATATATCAGAAAACGCAAAGGCATATTCTCGTTTATGCTGGATTGATGCTCTATGAGCACAACCAATTTGCCGCCTATAATGAAAGATATGTCGTTCTGCCTGTTTGGGAACAGAACGCCGTCCAGCGTGTTAATGCTTATTATATTGGGGTCTTTGTAGGAAGTTCCGTCTATAGCGTTGTACAATTCCAGAAGCCGCTTCTTGTCTTTGAACAAGGAAGTGAAAACCGAATCTTTGTATTTGCGCTTGGCTGGCATAAGGGCAATATAGAAAATCGCTTCTATGAAATAACGGCTTTAGCGTGTAGAAAATCCGCAAATTACTTGCATCAGGAAATTTTGCCATTCATTCAACCTAAAGATGCTTTCACAACCCTACAAGCCTCAATAATCTTCTCCCTGTCCTTCTCGCCTTTCTCATTTTCCACGCCGCTGCTCAAATCTATTCCATAAGGATTTAGCTTTACTGCCTCTTTAATATTATCCAAATTTATGCCGCCAGCTAAGAAAAATTCCTTGTCGCATTTTGGGATTAAATTCCAGTCAAAAGATTTGCCTGTGCCGCCTTTGCCGTTATCGAAAAGCAGGTAGTCTGCGTTTGGGGGTTTTGTGCTTTCTATGTTTACGGCTTTTATCACAGGAACATCGCAAGATTTTTTTAGCGTGGTTATGTAGCCTTCGCTTTCGGTGCCGTGCAGTTGAGCAATGTTTATTATGCCAGAATTATACAACTCAATTATAAGAGGAATTTCTGCATTTACAAACACGCCAACGGTAGTTATTTGCGGATTTAACCGCTTTTTAAACAAAGCCGCTGTTTCAGGATTAATGCGGCGGTGGCTTTTTGCAAAAACAAAACCTATGAAATCCGGCTTTGCCTCGTTCGCAAATTCAATATCCTGCTCTCTGAATAAACCGCATATTTTAATTTTCGGCATTTGTAGAATATAGTAAGCATAAAATTTTTCCAATTTCTAACTTAACCCCATGATTATTCGCCCTGCTCTTGAACAGGATTTTGAGTGGATTGGAGTTATTCAGCGCGAAGCCGGATTGCCTTTGTGGGAGCCAAATTCCACTTCTTGGGTTTGGGGGCAGAGTGCTTTTGCAATATGGCAGGCTGCAGGCGATGAGTGCGAACTTTTATCCATTGCTGTGAATGCAGCCGAGCGAGGCAAGGGTTATGCGAAAGCCTTAATGGAACATAGCCACAAGGAATTTGCAAAACAAGGTCTTAAAAAATGTTTTTTGGAAGTGAGGGAAAACAATACCGCTGCCATTTCTCTTTACAAAAAATTGGGTTATGAAAAAATTGCAGAGAGAAAAAAATATTATGCTGATGGAGAATGTGCGGTGGTGATGAATTTAATTCTCAACTGAACACAACGTCATTATTTCCCTCAATAACCTTGCCGCATTCAATAAGGGTTTCGCCTTTGCCTTCCAAATGACTGCGAATTTCTGTTACATCGCTTGTGGCAGCAAACACCAGCATTCCCATTCCCATATTGAATGTGCTGTACATTTCGTCTCGCTCAACATTGCCGCATTTTTGGATTAGCTTGAAAATTTCTGGAACCTTCCAAGCGGCGCGATTTATTTGAACGGAAACGCCTTTGGGCAGAATGCGTGGAATATTGCCCTGAAAACCAGAACCTGTAATGTGCACCAAACCCTGCAATTTTTTTGCGTGAACCAAGTCTATCAATGAGTGGTAATAGCTGCGGTGCGGAACAGCCAGTGCCTCGCCTATTGTGCCTTCTACTCCGTCTGCTTTTGAATCCAGTTTATAGCCGCCTGCCTCAAACAAGGCTTTGCGGGCAAGGGAATAGCCGTTTGTGTGGAGACCTGTGGATGGCAATCCCAAAACAACGGTGCCGGGCACTATGCTTTTGCCGTCTATAATTTCATCTCTCTCAACAACGCCTACTATTGTCCCAGAAATATCGTATTCACCCTCGTGATACATACCGGGCATCTCGGCTGTTTCTCCGCCGATTAAAACGCAGTCGTTTTCTCTGCAAGCGAGTGCCATGCCTTCAACCACGGCTTCCAAAACTCCGCTTTCCAGCTTGCCTGTTGCCAAATAGTCTAAAAAGAAAAGTGGTCTGGCTCCTTGAACTAGAATATCGTTGCAGCAATGGTTCACAATATCTTGCCCTGGCAAATTGTGGCTTTTCAATCCAAAATGCACTTTCAATTTTGTGCCAACCCCATCAACCGAAGATACAAGAACGGGCTGCTTCAGCCCCAAATGGCTCAGGGTGAATAAGCCGCCAAAATTGCCGATGTCGCCTAGTACCCCGGCATTGAAAGTTGTGCGAACAGATTTTTTAACGCCAACCATCGCCTTGTCGGCTCGTGCAAGAGAGACTCCCGCATCTTCGTAGTTCATTTATTCCTCAGTACAATTCTTTCAGCAACTTTTCTATTAAATCGGGACCGAAGTTTTCTTGGCGTTTGCCATTTACATAAAAGTTTGGCGTTCCTTGAACTCCCACTTCCATACCCAACTTCATATCACGGTCTATTATGGCTTTCTTGTCGTCATCCAAAACCATATCTTTTTTGAATTGCTCAACATTCAATCCTACTTTTTTGGCAGCTTCTATAAAGGTAGAATCGTTTAGGCTTTGGAAATTAGGCGCAAGCGCCCAGCGATATTCCCAAAATTTGCCCTGCTTATGAGCTGCAATCGCAGAGGCAGCGGCGGCAGGCGCGGAAGTGTGGAAACTCAGTGGGAAGTTTTTATACACAAGGCGAATTTTGTCGGGATTGGCACGTGTCACAGAATCCAAGTATGGAGAAATTCTTGCGCAGTAAGGGCACTGAAATTCGCTAAATTCAACAATCACTATTTTTGCCTTTGGGCTGCCTATGGAGGGGCTTCCTTCCAATTGCAAATCCCAAATTTTGTTGGCATTTTCAATTTCTTTCTTAACTTGGTCGAAAGAAGAACGCATTCCCCTTTCCAAAACAAAGCCTAGAACGCTTTTGGTTTCGGCAAGCTCGGTGGCGAGGCTATCTACTTTTTTTTGCAGAGCCTCCGGGCTTTGGGGTGCGGGTTTCATAGCCTCACAAGAGACTAAGGAGAGAAATAACAGCGGAAGAATGATAATTTTTTTCATAGGGGTAATATAGAAATTTTTTGAAAGGTAAATGTGCAGTTTTTTGTATATTATTAGCGTGGAGCAAATATTTTTATATATATGCACGGCAGGTGGTTTAGCTGGAATAGCGGCTGTACTGACTGTTTGGGTTAACCATGCCAAATACAAAAGAGACAATCATTTAGATGCCTTGGTTGCCCGAATAGAAGCTATGCAAACGAGTTTTGACAGTCAGTTGAAAGCGATGCAAACAAATTCAGATGCTCAGTTAAAAGCCATGCAAGCAGAATCGAAAATTCAAACAGATGCTTTCCGTGCTCAAATACAAGCTATGCAGACAGGCTTTGACAGTCAGCTTAATTCTTGGAAGAGTTTGTGGGAAGCTTCCACGCAGGAAATTAGAGAACTTAAAATGGAAATCAAAGAACTACGGGTTGAAAATGACAAATTGAGAACGGAAGTTTTAGAACTCAAAGGACAACTCAAAGAGCATTACAAATTGGCTTAATAAGCCAATCAATTATTATTTTTCTATATTATCCTTGTGCCCTACCTTCTCCTACTAACAAGTGCCTTTTTGCTCATATCGTGTGCAAGCAATGCTCATAGAGAAGGGGCTTACTTCGCTGCCGCTGACAACGCATTAGCTTATGAACAAGCAGAGGCAGACTATGCCGCCGCCGCTCCAAGAGCCGCCAGAATGATGAAAGCGGCAGGTGGAAGGGGAATGCTCCTTATGTCTGCCGCAGAAAGTCTTGCCGATGGAGAATATGGCGGCGATATGCAGGTTGCAGGTTCAACATCTGCGGGCTACCAAGAGCGAATGGTGAATTATACAGGCAGCATCACTATGCAAAGCGCAGAACCAGAGGTGCTTATAGACACGGTTGCGGCTTTGGCAAAGGCAAAGGGCGGCTCAATTAGCAATCGCAGAAATAGCTTTATCTCCCTGCAAATTCCCGTGGCGGAATTCAAAAATTTCTTCAATCAAATTTTAAAACTTGGGCGAGTTACAAGCAAAAACATATCCGCAAGCGACATCACAGAGGCTTATGCAGACAACGCTGCGCGCCTTAGCATAGCAGAAAGCACTTTGGCAAGGCTGCAACAGCTTTTAGCTGCCGCAAAAACCGAACAAGAAAAAATTGCTCTCTTAAAAGAGATTCAAAGGGTGAGCGAACAAATCGAGCAAAGAAAACTGGAAGAAAAGGAACTTCTGCGCCAAGCCGCATTCTCCACAATAAACCTTTGGGTGAGCAATATTCCTGCGGTTATTCCATATAGAGCAAACATAAAAGCCTTTGAATGGTTTTCAAATTTGCTGAACAACTCAAATAGCGGAAAAGCCTTGAAACTTTCCATTCCAAAAGATTTTATAGAAACGGCAGACACCAAACGCGAATGGAGCGCGGCTTCTGCTCTCAATGCAAAATTCTCCGCTTTTGAAAGGAAGAACGAACCTCAGGGCACCACCAATTTTTGGGCAGAGGCAATGCTTGAGTTTTTCAAGTCTCAGTACGCGGCAGAACTTAAAACCGAAGAAAATTTTTCCCTAATTCGCTTGCAAAGTTTTGGCACGGAACCCGAAATTCACTACATAGCCCTGCTAAAGAAATCCGATGAAAAAACTTTGAGAATAGCCGTGGCTTATTTTCCAAATATAGAAGCAGAAAAAAAGAACTCCGAAGCTGTGCTGGAAGTTTTGAGGAGGGCAAAATGAAAAAGTGGATAGCGGTTTGTTTGCTAATAGCGGCTCAGGTTTATGCGCAAGTGGAGCAGCGATTTGATTTTCGCATTAAAACCGCGAACACAGATAGCGTTTTTCAAAAGATAATAGAAACGGCTGAATCCAAAGGCGGTTATTTTACTAATTTCACGGAACATTCCATTTCTCTAAGGCTTCCTGTAGAGGCTTTGCAGGAGTTCCAATCGGTGGTTGGGAACCTTGCCACTATTGAGGAAAAAGGGTTTGAAAGCACAGACAAAAGCACGGAGTTTGAAAGATTGAAATTGCAAATACAATCCCGAAAAAAACTTTTGGGAACTTATATAGATTTGGTAAAAACCGCTCCCTTTGCGGAGTTGCAATCAGTTGAGCGCGAGATGGTGAACTTGAATGCACAGATAGAAAATTTGCAAGGAAGGTTGCAGGCAATAGAAAAAAGAGCAGCCCTTGCCTCGGTTGCAATTTATTCCCAGCCAATGGTTCCAACTTACCGCCCCATAAAGCAAACAACCTCGCCATTCGTATGGATAAACTCAACAAACCTAAACTCCTTGCGTGAGGATTTTTAATATGAAATTCCTTTTTATTTTCTCCGCAATTTTTTTATTCTCGTGTGCCTCTTTCAAAGCAAAAGAGCCAAAAGATTTTGCTGCTTATGAAAGCGAAAGCGATAAATTCAAAGCCATAAGTTCAGATGGTGTTCTGTACAGGGTTTCTGCCTACGAGCAAAAATCAGAAGCCTCAATGGATTTTTGGAAAGAGGCGTTTTTGCTGAAAATGAAAAATTCAAACTACAAACAAGAGGATTCTTTGAATATAAATATTGACGGCAAAGCAGCAATAGGCTATATATTTTCATTTGCAAACAGCACAGGTCACGATTTATATTTAGTTGCGGCGGTGCAGGCAAAAGAAAAGATGTTCGTTGTTGAAGCCACTGGCGAAAGCTCAAAATTTGAAAACAGAAAAAGAGATATTTTAGATGCAACCCGCAATATAAAGGTCAATTGATGGCAAATTTAAACCGGAGGTAACGTATGATAACCCAATTCTCAAAGTTCGTACTGGTGGCAACCATTGGGCTTGCCTTGGCATTCACCTTTTCCTGCTCCGGCAACGGTGGCGATGACCCTAGCCCGTCTTCGGCAAGCGTGGGCGAGCAATACTACAAATTTTGCATTACAGTAATCGGCTGTAAAAAAGGTTCTTATACTATCAGTACTTGCGATGGTGAAGTGAGCAACACCTGTGATCCTAATGGAAATGTTTCTAGCAGCAGCCTTGGCGGCTCGTCTTCAAGCAGAAGCAACAGCGGTCCTTGCGTTATCAATGGGCAGATAAGCTACGATTGCGATGGACTCTTCTCCAGTTCAAGCGGCAATCCCAGCGTTTCTAGCTCGTCTGTTGTGGTCAGTTCCAGTTCCATTGCAAGTTCTTCTTCAACCGTACCCATACCACCAAGCTCTTCAAGCATACCGCCCAGCAGTTCCAGCGCGGGTACAGTCGCAGGCACAGGTGCCGATGATATGGGCACGTTCACTGATACCCGTGATAACACAACTTACAAGTGGGTAAAACTAGGTACACAAACTTGGATGGCGGAGAATCTCAACTACAATGTGAACGGCAGCAAATGCTATTCCAACAACGACCGCTACTGCACTGACTTCGGCAGATTGTATAATTGGGCAACGGCAATGGACGGTAAGCCTAGCTCTGCTGCACTTCCCAGCGGCACTAAGGGCATTTGCCCAGATGGTTGGCATTTGCCAAGCGATGCCGAATGGGCAATATTGATAAATTATGCTGGCACAGTAACCCAATTGAAAGCCAACTCTACTTTGTGGTCATCTAACGCAGGTACGGACTATTACGGCTTTTCGGCTTTGCCGGGCGGTTATGGCGGTACTGATGGTAGTAGCTTCTACAGTGCCAGCAGTAATGGCTACTGGTGGAGTTCCTCTGAGTATAGTAGTACTCAAACCTGGCGTTATAATATATATGGCACGACTGTGAATAGGGACTACTACAATAAGGGCTACTTTTTTTCAGTACGTTGCGTCCAGGATGGATACATACCACCCAGCATTCCCAGCCATGCAACAAACGGCAGTACATTCGTTGATAGCCGCGATGGCACAACTTACAAGTCTATAACGATAGGTACTCAAACTTGGATGGCAGAGAATTTGAATTACGCTGCCCCAGGTAGCGAATGCTATACCAACAATGAAGCCAACTGCGGTACCTACGGCAGGCTATATACTTGGACAACGGCACTTACAGTATGCCCAGATGATTGGCATTTGCCCAGCGATGGCGAATGGGCTACTCTGATAAGTTCTGTTGGCGGCTATTCAACAGCAGCAACCCAATTGAGAGCCAACTCCATTTTGTGGTCATCTAACACAGGCACGGACTATAACGGCTTTTCGGCTTTGCCGGGCGGTTATGGCGGTACTGATGGTAGTAGCTTCGGCGGTGCCAGCAGTAATGGTTACTGGTGGAGTTCCCTTGAGTACAATAGTAATCAAGCCTGGCGCTATAACATATATGGCACGACTGTAAACAGGGACTACTACAATAAGGGCTACTTTTTTTCAGTACGTTGCATTCAGGATCCAGACTTTTAAGCAATGGCAAAACGAAAGCAGCGTAATATAATCAAGGTAATGGCAGGAATATGCTTCCTGCTTTTTTCCTGCGCGGTTCAAAACTCCCCTGCTGGCAAGGAGGCTCCTCCCTGCGATAATTGCCGCAGCGGCGAAGCCCCTAATTTTGAAGTGAAAATAAACAAATCTTACAGGGAAAAGAAATATGAAATTTTAGTGCTTGATTCTGGCGAGTTGATAGGGGTTTTGCCAGCACTCAATGTTATTGCCCGTTCGCCAGAAAAATGCGACTATTGCCACAGCTTTAGCGAAAACGCTGTTGAATTTGATTTTGCCGCAAAAGAGGATTCCATTTTAAGAACTTGGTTTCCAAACAATGAACGAGTTTTGCTCTTTCCAAGTTCTAGAGTTCCAGAAAAAGATTCCACGGAATTTTGGAATGCCTTTGCAAACTTAAAGGAAATTCCTTTGAGCGAGAACAAGGAACTGAAAGCATTTTTGAAAAAACTTAGTTCACGGTATAGAGTTCGCTATTTGGCTTTTGCCTCTTATATTGAAGTGAATATAAAAGACAGAAAAACCTTTGAATGGGAAAGCGAATGGAGTATATGGGATGGAAAAAAAGGCGAACTACTGTTTTGGGATTATCAAAACCTAACCGCAAAGAGCAAAAATTCCGCCCCTGTGGATAGAGGGTGGGCGGGGTGCTGGCGATGAGCGACTTGCGAAAAAACTTGCTTGCCGAGGCAAAGCGAATAGTCATTAAGCTCGGTTCTAGAATACTTGTGGATGCTGGCAATAAGGGCGTTAATTTGGAGTTCATAAAAAAATTCGCGGAGTCCATAGCTATTTTGCAAAAAGCGGGCAAGGAAATCGCAATTGTGAGCAGCGGCGCGGTTGGCACAGGAATGGCAAGGCTCGGTCATGCAAAAAAGCCGCAAAACATTGCAGATAAACAAGTTTGCGCGGCGGTTGGGCAAATAGATTTAATGCACGCATACAGAAACGCTTTTGAAAAAGAAGGCATAACGGTTGGGCAAATTCTTCTCTCCGCAGAGGATTTCAGAGACAGAAACCGCTACAAAAACCTGCAAAACACCTTTAACTCAATGCTAAAGCACAAGGTCATTCCCGTAATAAACGAAAACGACTCTGTTGCCACAGCAGAAATAAAGGTTGGCGACAACGATAAACTCTCCAGCGATGTTGCCCTGTTTTGGAATGCGGATTTGCTATTGCTCTTTACAGATGAAGATGGTCTTTTTGACTCAAACCCAAAGACAAACCCCAAAGCCAGAATGCTGAACTTGGTGCCGGAAATAACCCAAGAAATTTTAAATTTGGCAGGAAAGCCAGGAGAGACAGGTTCTTTGGTTAGCACAGGTGGTATGCACAGCAAAATTGAGGCGGTGAAAGCTGCCGCCCGCTCAGGGTGCAATGCTTTTTTGGCAAATGGAACTAAAATCCTGCCTCACCAAGTTCTGTTTGAAAACGCCGCCGGAACCCTATTTTTGGGCAATGCAAAAAAACTAGGCAGCCGCAAAAAATGGCTCTCCTTTGTAAGCACCCCCAAAGGCTCAATAACCATAGACGATGGCGGAGTAAACGCAATAAGGAAAAAGAACGCAAGCGTTTTGCCAGTTGGCATAGAAAGCGTTAGCGGTCATTTTGGCGAAAAAGACCTCATAGATGTAAAAGATTCAAAAGGCAACAAGGTAGCGCGGGGAATAAGCCGCTTTGACAGCGAAAATCTTCGCAAAATAATACGGGCAAAAAACCAAAAAGAAGCCATTCACAAGAATGACCTCGTTGTGTTTTAAAAACGGGAAGGGCGAGATTCGAACTCGCGGTGGGTTTTAAAGCCCACACGTCCTTAGCAGGGACGCACCTTCGGCCAGCTCGGTCACCTTCCCATAGGGGTTTAAATATAGAAATTTTTGGGAGTAGCTAGTGGGGAGTGGCTAGTAGTCGTCCCAGAAATACTGGCTTTTTTTGAGGTTTTCCCACTAGCCACTAGCCATTCCCTACTAGCCTAGCGAGAAAATTGGCATTTGAAAGGTAAAAATAGGGACTTGCATTTTTTGCATAAAATTGTTATATTTACATATATAGCATTGGAGATTTTTTATGGCAACAGAATTAGAAACCAAAATGGAAAAGGCGGTTGAGGCTACTCATCGTGAATTTGCCAGATTACGCACCGGGCAAGCCTCTCCGGCAATTTTAAACGATGTAAAAGTGGATTATTACGGCACCTTAACCCCAATTCCCCAAGTTGCAACGGTAAAATGCCCCGAACCTAGAATGCTTTTCGTTAGCCCTTGGGAAAAACAGTTCATAGACCCTATATGCAAGGCTATTTTAGCCGCAAATTTGGGTTTAAACCCCTCAAAAGAAGGCGACAGCGTTAGAATCGCAATGCCAATTTTAACCGCCGAGCGCAGGCAAGAACTTGCAAAAATGGCAAAAAAACACGCAGAAGACGGCCGCACCGCCATAAGAAACCTGCGCAGAGAGGCTAACGATGCTGTAAAAAAGAACAAAGAGCTGCCAGAAGACGAATCTAAAAAGCAGATTGATACTATTCAAAAAACCACCGATAAATACATAGGCATAATAGATGCGGCTTTGGCAGAGAAAGAAGCAGATATTATGAAGGTTTAGTTATGGACGAAATTCAACTGGAAAAAGTTGCTTGCATATATCTTGGCAGGGCGCAAGAAGCCTTTGGGCTGGCCTCAGAAAAAATAAAAGAAGCCGCCACAGACAGGGTTTTGGATTTGTCTGATATGGAGCTTTTTGATCTTCCGCAAGAGCTTTTTGATCTTGAAAATCTTGAAACCCTCAATTTAGACGACAACAAACTAGCCTATATCCCCGATGAGATAGGCAAGCTGAGAAATTTGCGGCATTTGTCCATAAGGGGCAACTGCATTATGAACCTGCCAGAGAGCATTGGCTTGCTAGAAAATCTTGAAAAGCTCTACCTCGGCTACAACACAATATCCGAACTTCCAGAATCAATATGCAATCTGCAAAATCTCAAAATGCTGAATTTGGCAAGCAATTTATTGACACACTTGCCAAAAAACATAGGCTATTTAAAATCCCTTGTGAAATTCAGTTTGCACGACAATATTTTGGAATCCCTGCCAGATTCAATTGGAAATTTGAAAAACCTGAAAAAAATCTTTTTGGACAACAACAGTTTAAGCACCATCCCAGCGAGCTTGGCTAACTTGGGTTGTTTGGAAGAATTGGTTATATCTGGCAATGAATTAAAAAGCCTGCCACAGGAATTTTCTGGCTTTAGCAAGCTAAAAGAACTGATTTTAGATGAAAATAAATTAGAAACATTGCCAGCAAGCCTAGCAAAATGCGCCTCGCTCCGCCTCATAGCGATAAACGGAAATCCCATCGTGAGCATTCCGCAAGAGCTTTTGGTGTGTGCGAATTTGACTATTGATGGAAATTGACCCTGCTCCACTGGGTCTTTGAAAATTTCTATCTTTGTACCATGATTATTATGTCTGAACTTTATCCACCAGGGTTTGAATGGCGTTGCGGTTTTCAATTTCACCCTTTTCAACAATAGAAGAACACACTATGAGAAACAAATTCTCTAAAATCGCATTTGTGGCTGGCTTTTCGCTTGCCTTGGCATTCACACTCAATTCCTGCGCTTCCACAGCTCGGCAAGAGGAGCCTGTCGCCGAATGTCTTTCCGGTGAGTTCCGCGGCTTTGGCGTTGGGGAAAACGAGAATGAGGCTTTGGTAGAAGCCCGTTCCGCATTGGCTGGGCAAGTAAGTTCGTCCATAAACGTCACTATAAAACGCATAGTGAGCCAGCAGACCTCAAACGGAAAGGAAGATTTGAATACTGTATATGACTCCAGAGCAACCATAGAATCTTCCTTGTCAAATGCCCACGATGCCCGCATTGTGCGCAACAAACGCAACGGGAACAAAATAAACATCGTTGTCTGCATGACCAAAGCCGATGCCGCCAAAGGCTTTTTGGAGAGGCAGCGGCTATTGTTGGATTCATTGGGGCTTTCTTCCGATATTGCATTGAGCACCGAACACCCAAAACATAAAAACGAGGCGTGGCGGAAAACGCAGATGCTATACAACGATTTTATGAGAATCCAACGTTTGCTAGATGGCTGGGAAGTGAAAAGCCCTTATTCGGCAGAAGAAATTTATTCCAAAACAAGGGAAGATTATAAAAATTATTGCCAAAGTGTAAAAGTTTTTTGGCAGGATGCCGGAAATGAATGTTCTAAAGCGGTTTTTGCAATACTCTCCAAAAAAATAAAGATGGAAAAATCCCAGTGTTCTGGCGGGTTAAACCTGAATTTTAATTGCTCGGAAAAATGCAAACCTTCTTCTTTTGGCATTGAATGTTCTTATGAGCCGTCTCTCTCCATTGAATCCTGCGATGGGGAATCTTATTCCTTGCTTAAAGCTCAAACGCCTGCGGCAGGGAGCGATATGTACAGCGAAGCTAAAGCGAAGGAAAACTTGGCAGAAAATTTGCCCAAAGCAACTTTTTTTGCTGAATGGGAAATAGAGACAAAAAAATTGGTACCGCAATGCGTAGATTGAATAAACAATTTTTCATTTTGCTATTGCTTGCCCTTGCCGCCTACGGGCAGCATGATAAGGTGGCGATAATCCAAACACTGGACGACCGTGATTCCATTGGTATTTCTGATTTGAATTATTTAACCGATAGGTTGCGCAAAATGGCTACCGATGTCTTGCCTGAACGTTACGATGTTTTGACTATGGAAAGCATAGTTGCTTTTTTTGGTTCTCAGGAAGCTGCTATGAAGGTATTCAAGGAAGCAACTTCCCTTCCGGAGTTGGGCAGGAAGATTAATGCGGACTATGTGATTCAGGCACATATAGGGAGATTCGGCAAATATTTGTCAATCAAGGCAGAGCTTTACAGTAGCAAAAACGGAAACCTGATGGGTTCTTTCATTGGCACTTCAGATGACATATACGGTTTGGGTTCCAGAATAGATGGAGCATCAGATCTGTTCAAAAAGTTGCCAGACGGTTCAATGGTTTCTCCTATCATTGCTGGCAAGAGGCTTTATTTGGTGAATTTAAGCACTGAACCCTCAGGTGCGGTTTTGAGTCTTGACGGAAAAGTTGCCAATTGTCAAATGCCTTGCAAGGTACCGCTTAGCGATGGCAATGTTCGCATAACGGCGAATTTGGAACACAAAATGGCAGATACAACTGTTTATATAAATCAGAACAACCAGAGCATAGTGATAAGATTGAAGTCCAATTTAAGCAATTCCAATCCAGTTGGAGAAGTTCCCCCAACCATAATCCCGCCTGCTATCAGAAAGGAGCTTGAAAATAAAATGCCTATATATTCTGGCACCAACCCACCTGACATCGCCGGTCAGTATAAAGTTACCAATAATGATTTAATTAGCAGCAACAGAAAAACTGATGAGATAGGAAAGCGTTATGCTGATATGTACATTGCTTTTATCAGAGGGTCAAATGGGAAGCTTTCATATAGGGAGAAACAATTAAATAGCAAATCTGAAGGAGATAATGTAAGAGTGGAAGTTGTTGGAAGCAGCAATAATTTTACTGCCTATTTTGAATCAGTAGGTGTATCTAGTGGTATTTATACCAAAACATCCAAGGTTATTTCTGGCACTTGGACAGGCACAGGCATAAGCAATTTTCATTATGCTTTTATTATGCTTGAAAAAGGTTCAGATCCAAATAATACATTAGTGCCGGTGGGTACTTGGCGCGTATTTTATAGCTTTGTGGATAGATATAACTGGCTGGGGGGAATTCGTGAATAAGTGTAGCTCTGTATCCACAACTGTTTTGCTATTTCTCGCCCTTGCCGCCTACGGACAGGATAAAGCATCTGGCGGTTCAAAAATTTCTCTTTTTGAAACTGGTGGCAGTAGCAACTTGGAGAAAGCTGTGGATTACGAGCAAGACGGAGAAAGTTTCGGGATTCTGGAGATAAAGCCAGCTTACTTGGATAGTATAGGCGAAGACATAAATTGGAGTTTGTCTATAAACGGCAAACCTTATTCTTTGGGAGAAATCAGGCTTTCCCCAAACAAATACACGGTTAAACTGAATCACGAATGCTACGATAGTATAGGCTTTGATATTGGTATTAACAAGGGCAGCCACGAAATTTTTGATATGGCAAACAAAATATCGCTTAAAAAAGGCAATTTGATTTTGAGCGCGGGGCAAAGCGGCGAGCCTGTGAGCGAGCCTATTTTTGTGAACGGAAAACTTGTAGGCAAAACTCCTTTCAGCGGCACGGTTCCATTATGCGCAGAAATAGAGATAGGCAAAAATAGGGAGCTTGTGGATGTGGAGTTGAAATACAACGAGAAAGTAAGGTACAGGTACAGGATAGGTTTTAATGCACCTGAGGTTGAGAAGTCTAGCAAATCCAACTATTGGGCTGCCCTAATATTGAATGCGATGGGTGCAGTGCTTATTTCCGCTGGATATGCAAAACACGAAGAAATGTGGATGACATCCCATGACTATTATGTCCGTGGGCAATCGCAAAATTATTACGATGATGTATGGAGCAATGTAGAAGCTAAACATAGAGAAAGAAATACACTTTATGCTATTGGTGGTACACTTTTGGCTTTAGGAATAGGGATTCATATATGGTTTTAAGATTTTTTCTCTTTGCAGCCGTGTTCCTTTTAATATTCTGCTCTGTGCCGGAACGCGATAATCCAGATGATGGAAGAAGCCTCTATTATATTGAAAGTTCTTCGTCAAGCGAAACATTGAGCAGTTCCTCTTACGTTGTACAAAGATCTAGTTCCTTACACTTGAGTTCAAGTTCCTTGCCTCCAAGTTCCAGTTCCTCGCACTTGAGTTCAAGTTCTTTGCATCCAAGTTCCAGTTCCTCTAATCTGTGTGTTGGTTTTGTAAATGGAACAAAGAGGGAACATTACGGAAAGGAAAAAGAACAATTTTGCGATCCTCGTGATGGCAAAAAATATGTGTATGTAACTATAGGCACACAAACTTGGATGGCAGAGAACCTTAATTACAATGCAAGTGGCAGTGAATGCAGTAATGTAATGGGTAATACCACGACTTGCGATACCTACGGCAGGTTTTACAATTGGGCAACGGCTAATACGGCTTGCCCATCTGGCTGGCATTTGCCCAGCAATGCGGACTGGAATGTTTTGATGAAGTTTGTCAATCCTAGCTGCACAGACGATAGCAATTGTGAGGGTGCTGGAACCAAATTGAAAGCAGACTCTCCTTTGTGGTATGAAAAAGGCAAAGGCACGGATGATTTTGGCTTTGCGGCTCTGCCGGGCGGAGGCGGCGCGCCAAACAGTTACTACAGCAGTGTCAGCATCTTCGGCTCCTGGTGGGGTGCTGGCGAGGACAGTAGCGGCAAAGCCAACAGCAGGTATATGTCCTTCAACCTCGAGGACGTCTACTACTACCACTACGAAGATAAGAGATTCTTGTACAGTGTTCGGTGCTTGCAGGACTGAAAAAGAACTTACGCCATAGTGGCGAAGAACCTTGTCAAACTTTATGTTTCTAAGTTTGATGATGGGGGAAAAAAAACAAGGAACAAAATGGGCTTTGCTCAGGGAGAAGAGAAGATGGAAAAGAAAAAGGGAAAGGGAAAGGGAAAGAAAAAGGAAATAGAAAATGCAAAATATTGGGTTAGCAAGGGAAATGATTTTTGCAAAGTCGATAAGTATAGAGAAGCAATTGAATGCTATGAGAAAGCAATTAAATGTTATGAGAAAATTATACAGCAAGAACCCAAAAATGCTTCTGTTTATAATAGTTTGGGAAATACATTTTTTAAGCTAGCCAAAATAAATAAAAATGAAAATTTATTTCGAAAAGCATTTGAAAAATATGAAAAAGCTACAGAGTTAGAGCAGGTAGGCACAAAAAAAGCCATTGCTTTTCATAATTGGGGCAATGCATTCTACAAATTAGCAGAAAATAAAAAAGAGAAAGAAAGAGAAAATTTACTTAATGACGCATCAAAAAAATATGATAAAGCTACTAAATTAGCTCCCAAAAATGCCACTACTTTTCGTAATTTGGGAGTTACACTTTTTGAATTAGCTAAAATCAAACTGGATAATGTTTTATTTCAAAGTGCATTAAAAAAATATGAAAAAGCCGCACAACTATACAAAACAGGGAGATGCCAAGCCATTGTTTTTAATAATTGGGGACTTACACTTTCCTATTTAGCCGAAATCAAGCAAGATAATGTTTTATTTCAAAGTGCATTAAAAAAACATAAAAAAGCCACACGTCTAGATCCAAAAAATACTTCTGCTATTCATAATTTAGGAATTGCACTTTATGATTTAGCTGAAATCAAACAAGATAAAAATCTATATGGAAAGGCTGTAGAATGTTTTATAAAATCAAAACAAGATATTTTAAGAATTTTCGTTTCTCTATATAAGGATAACAAAAAACGAAAATTTCAGCCAGAATATTTTTACAAATTATTAGATAATAATGAATTCTTTTTAAAAAGCATTGAAAAAGATAAAACAAAATTGAATGAATACAAAGATATTTATCTTATATCTATTTTTATTATCAGTCAGTTGCATATAACCAATGAGAATGAAAATCTTGTGGCATATTACCGCGAAAAAAATATTTCACAAAAATTGCTTTTTGATAATAATTCTAAATTCAGACTAAACGCCATAAATTATTCTAACGACCCAACCGAAGGAAAAACTTTGCTTGATTTTTTATACGGAGAAAAAAATCGACCGACCAATAAAGAATTAAATACAGAATATGAAGCCTTCGCTGGTTGTTTTACATTCAACTATGATAGCTTGAATCAATTCCGACTCTATGGCAAGGAAGACGGCAAAGAAGGAACAGGCTTATCGCTTGTTTTTAAGGATAGTTTTTTCAACAAGGATGCAAAAATGGCTTATGAATCAAACGAAGCAGATTTATCAATAATGGAAACAGATAATGAACCAACCGAAACTGATCTAGGCATAAAGGAAAATAAATCATCACTTTTCCGCTGTATTTATCTTGACCCCAACACTGAAACGAAACAATCTATAGTAACTGTAGGGCAAAAAGAAGAATATCTTTTTTATAGAGAAGGTGAAATTGAGGAGAAATTTGTAAAATATAATGAAGAAATGAATATAATTATTAAAGGTGTTAGAAAAGAAATGAAATATTTAAAAGATAAAGCTAAAAATCTTGATCCTGCAATTGTAGGAAAATTACTTATTCATTTGCGTTATCTTGTAAAACATATAGCATTTAAAGAAGAACAGGAATGTAGAATTGTTAAAATCCATAATCTCAACGATAACGAAATTGAAATGAAAGATGAATACAAACAAATGTACATTAATTATTCACCATCAGTGCAAATATATATTGATAGGATTTACTTTGGTCCAAAAGCCGGAGGCATTGAATTATTTAAAAATATGTTAAAAAATAAGAAATTGGAAATTCCTTGTGAAAAATCCACCAACCCTTTTGCGTAAACCAAAACCGCCTTATTCTAAAAAACTTTCCAAATGGAGTAGCTATACATTAAGCAACTCAATTATAAAATTGTTCTTTAGATAAAAGCCTTTCTAATTGAAAGTAATTCCATCCATTTTTGCTTGTGATTACCCTGCGGTTAGGCATAGATTATTTAACCATACCCATAACTAATTCCGCCTCTCTTTCCAACTTCTCTAATTTTTTAGCGGAAAGTTTACAACGAATTTCTGCAATAACCTGCCGGACAATTTTCTTATCCCGAATAACGGTTGCCTGAATAGGTTTAACTCTAACTGCCATAAATACCTCTAAGGATAATATAGAAAATATAATACCCAACCCCAAATATTTTTCCAAATGGCGTAGCTAACCGCAAATACAAGTTAAATTCGCAACTTTTGTGAGTGGCATAGTTATTGCGTTTACTATATTACCATTTCCGTATGCCTACACCCTCAGAACGAATTAAAGAGCTTACTTTAAAGCTCAGTGAAGCAAACCGCCTTTACTACGAGGGCAAAACAACTCTCTTTTCAGATATTGAATTTGATGCAAATTTAAAAGAATTGGAGGCTCTGGAAAAAGAATACCCAGAATTGAGGCAGGCAGACTCCCCTACCCAAACAGTTGGCAAAGAAACCTCTGGCGATTTTATGCGTGTTGCCCATAAAATCCCAATGCTCTCCATCGCAAACACTTACAGCGAAACCGAAGTTTTAGACTGGCAGCGCCAACTTAGCAATTTGATAAGCGATAAAATTGAATATGCTTGCGAAATAAAAATAGATGGCGTTAGTATGTCTCTTTTATACAAAGACGGGAAACTAGTACGCGGACTTACAAGAGGAGATGGCGAAGCCGGAGACGATGTAACCTCAAACATAAAAACCATAAAAGACATTCCGCATATATTGAAAAATGCCCCCAGCGGCGAACTTGAAGTTAGAGGCGAAGTGTATATGGAACACTCCGCATTTGAAAAATTAAACGAAGAAATGATTTCGCTTGGCAAAACACCCTACGCAAACCCAAGAAATACAGCAGCCGGCACCTTAAAACTAAAAGACCCAAAAGAAACCGAAAAAAGAGAACTGAGATTTTTCGCATACCAAATCCCAAGCAATTCAAACTCTCAATTCCACAACCAAAATTTGGATTTGCTAAAAAATTTAGGGTTCAGGGTGTTTGAATATTTTGTAAAAGATTCTGTGCAGGGCATTTTTGAAGCTAGGGATTATTTTGACAATTTGAGAAAAACATTGTCGTTTGATATAGATGGAATGGTCGTTAAAGTAAATAGTATTTCCCAGCAGCAAGAGGCTGGCAGAAATTCAAAAGCACCTCGCTGGGCAATAGCATATAAATTCAAAGCGGAGCGGGTTTATTCGGAGCTTTTGAGCATAGATGTTCAAGTTGGGCGCACTGGAAAAATAACCCCTGTTGCAAACCTTAAACCTGTTCAACTTGGCGGCACCACGGTAAAAAGAGCAACCCTTCACAACTTTGACGAAATAAAAAGGCTGGATTTGCGAATAGGCGATTTTGCAGGCATTGAAAAAGGCGGCGAAATTATCCCGAAAATAGTGGAGGTTCAAACCGAAAAAAGACCGCCAAATGCGGAACCTGTAAAGGAACCGGAATTTTGCCCAGTTTGCGGAGAGAAATTACAAAAGGAAGATGTGGATTTGCGTTGTGAAAATTTGCAATGCAAAGCCCAACTGCTGGGATTTTTGGAATATTTTGTTTCACGCAAGGTTATGGAAATTGAAAATCTCGGCGAAGCCTTATTGGAAGTGCTTTTGGACAAAGGCATTATAAAAGATGTTTGGGATATTTATTATTTGAAAAAAGAGCAGCTCTCAGCTTTAGACAAAATGGGTGACCGCAGCGCGCAAGTTGTTTTGGAAGGCATAGAAAAAAGCAAAAGCAATAGCCTGGAAAGATTGATTGCAGGATTTGGAATTCGCCATCTTGGGGTGAATGGGGCAAAAATTCTGGCAAAGCATTTTAAAAATTTAGATGCTGTGGCAAAGGCAGAAAAAAAGGAATTGGAAAATATAAATGGAATAGGAGAGATAATTGCAGAGAGCGTTTATGATTTTTTCCATTCAAATTTGGGCGAAGAATGGGTGAAAAAAATAAAGGAAATAGGCATAAACACGGAATATAAAGGCGTAAGTGGAACTCTTTTCGCAGGGCAAACCGTGGTTTTAACGGGAACGCTTCCAACTTTGGACAGGGAAGAGGCAAAAGCGATTTTAGAGGCAAATGGTGCAAAGGTTACAAGCTCGGTTAGCAAAAAAACTTCTTGGGTTTTGGCGGGAGAAAACGCGGGTAGCAAGTTGGAGAATGCAAAGGAACTAAAAATTCCAATTTATGACGAAGAGTGGTTCAAAGAAAAAATTTCTAATTAATTATAACGTTCTTCGGCTTTTTTCCAATCCACGATATTCCACCAAGCTTTTATCCAGTCTGCACGAACATTTTTGTATTTCAAGTAATAAGCGTGTTCCCAAACATCAATTACGGTTATGGGTTTGAAGCCAAGGCTAATGGGGCTAACTTGGTCGTGAGTATCGATAATTTCCAATTCGCCAGCTTTGTTTTTCACAAGCCAAGCCCAGCCGGAACCAAAATGCCCTAAGGCTTTTGCGGTAAATGCCTCGGCAAAACTTTCAAAACTTCCCCACTTTGCATTTATCGCCTCAGCCAATTTTCCCGAATTTATGCCTGTGCTTTTTGGGCAAAGCGATTCCCAAAACAAGCAATGATTATGATAACCACCGCCGTGATTTCTCAAAGCCGCCTTTTGCTGTTCAGGAGCCGCATCTAAACTTGTCAAAATTTCCGTTATGCTTTTACCCTGCCACCCTGCGGCTTCAACAGCTTTGTTCAAATTAGCCGCATAAGTAGCATGGTGTTTTGAGTAATGAATTTCCACCGTAGCGGAGTCATAGTGAGGTTCAAGGTCGCTGAACCCATAAGGCAGTTTTGGGAGTTCGAATGTCATAATGGGGAATATAGAAAATGTTATTAACTTGCTAGGCTAGCTCAGGAACTCCATCATAATACAAAACTTCAGGAGCTATATCTATTTCGCCATCTAGCCATACCGGAATTCCACGGTCAAGTGATACTTTTGAGAATATTTTCTTGTCTTTTAAGGGTCTAAAAGCAGGGAAATCTAATTGCGAAGAAAAATCATAAATCCTTATTTCGCCATTTATGAATTCTACTTTCAATTTATAATCGCCTATATTATAGATTGACACTATTTTATTCATAATTACCTCAAAGGCTCTATTTTATCAAATGAAAACGGCTCAGTTCAGGCATAATTTTAATATAGTAAATTTACTATATTGCCAAACAGACATGCCTCTTGCGAAATTATCCATACCACTTTTAAGCCCAGAAGAAAGCAGGCCTGGGCATTTGAATATTTGCCCGCCCAGCGAGCGGGCACCTTTTTTGCTAAAAAGCCCCTACAACCCCGCAGGCGACCAGCCGCAAGCCATTGAAGCAATAACCAAAGCATTCCAAAAGGGCGAAAAATTCCAGGTTCTTTTGGGCGTAACGGGGAGCGGAAAAACATTTACAATGGCAAATGTCATAAGAAATCTGTCAAAGCCGACTTTGATTTTAACTCACAACAAAACGCTTGCCGCGCAGCTTTACCACGAATTCAAAGCATTTTTCCCAGAAAACGCGGTTGAATATTTTGTCAGCTATTACGACTACTACCAGCCCGAAGCCTACATTGTGTCTAGCGATATTTTCATAGACAAAGATGCCTCTATAAATGATGAAATAGATAAATTGCGGCTTCGTGCCACAAAAAATTTGCTCACTCGCAGAGATACGATAATAGTGGCTTCTGTGAGCTGCATTTACGGTTTGGGAAGCCCTGCGGAATATTTTGAATTGATGGTTCGTCTTAGAGTTGGCGAGGAACGGGATAGAGACCGCATTTTGAAAGACTTGGTTGCCATTCAATACGACCGCAACGACTACGCTTTGGAACGCGGAACATTCAGGGTGCGAGGCGACCGCATAGATATTTACCCCAGCTATGATGATATTGGGCTTCGCATTGAACTCTTTGGCGATACAATAGAAAAACTTTCGTGGTTTCATTTGGTATCGGGCGAGACTGTAAAAGAGGTTGGCGAAATTGTTGTTGCTCCTGCAAAGCATTTTGTCACCAGAGAAGAGAGCAGGGCGAAAATTATAAAAAAAATTCAAAAAGAATTGGACCTTAGATTATACGAATTGCAAGCCGAAGGCAAAGATTTGGAAGCGGCTCGCCTAAACAGCCGTGCTCACTATGATATGGAACTCATAAGAGAGACAGGAATTTGCCCTGGAATAGAAAATTATTCGCGAATTGTCGAAAACAGAAGACCCGGCACCAGACCCTTCACGCTTTTGGATTATTTTGGCAAAGACTGGCTTATGATCATTGATGAGTCTCACGCCAGCATTCCGCAGGTGGGTGCTATGAGCGAGGGCGATAAGGTTCGCAAAACAACCCTTGTGGATTACGGCTGGCGGCTGCCTTGCGCCTTGGATAACCGCCCCATGAACTTCACGGAGTTTGAATATGAGTTGCCAAAAAACGTGCTTTTTGTGAGTGCAACGCCCGCAGATTACGAACTCAAAAAAACAGTTGGAAACATTGTTGAGCAAATAAACCGCCCCACAGGTTTGCTAGACCCAAAAATTGATGTTATGCCAGTGGAAGGGCAAATGAAAGATTTGCTCTCCCACATAACAGCAACCGTTTCAGATGGAAATAGAGTTTTAGTGACAACGCTTACAAAGAAAATGGCTCAGGATTTAACGGATTATTTGCTGGACAAAAGGGTAAGGGCGAGATATTTGCACAGCGATATTAAAACCCTAGACAGGCACGAGATTATACGCGACCTCAGGATTGGGAAATTTGATGTTTTGGTTGGGATAAATCTTTTGCGCGAGGGTTTGGATTTGCCGGAAGTTGCTTTGGTTGCGGTTTTAGATGCAGACAAGGAAGGTTTTTTAAGAAACTACAAAAGCCTAATTCAAACTATGGGCAGAGCGAGCAGAAATGTGAAAGGCAGGGTTATTCTTTACGCAGACAAAATGACCGATTCTATGAAAAAAGCAATTTTAGAAACAAACCGCCGCAGAAACAAGCAAATTGAATTCAATAGGCAAAACAATATAACTCCAAGAAACGTGCAGAGAAAGCTAGAAGACTTAATGGAAATTCAAGATCCCTTAATGGATGTCCGCGGCAAAAACAAAAAAATCGGCGATAAACGCCGGAGTTTGGCTTCAGACAATATTGAGGAATTGGAGCAGGCAATGAAAACGGCAGCGGCACGTCTTGATTTTGAAGAAGCGGCACGGCTTAGGGATATTATTCGTACCTTAACGCCTCAATAGGATCCAACCTCGCAGCTTTGCGCGCTGGATACCAGCCAAAGAACACTCCGGTGGCAAAACAAACCGAAAAACTGATTACAATGCTGGAAAAAGTGACGGTAACGGGCCAGTTGGCAAAATACGTCACCAAGAAAGATGCTAAACCGCCGAACATAATTCCAACTAATCCACCGGTTAAGCTTATTAGAACCGCTTCAATCAAAAATTGCATTAAAATGTCAAAGCCTCTAGCCCCTATTGCCATTCTAAGACCTATTTCACGGGTGCGCTCGGTTACCGAAACATACATTATATTCATAATGCCAATTCCGCCAACCAACAAGCTAATGCCTGCTATGGCGGTTAAAACAGCGGTTAAAAGATTTGCCGTGCTGGAAACCATATCCAAAAGCTCTTGCTGGGTTTGGATGCGGAAGGCATCACTCTCATAAGGTAGTTTGTGCTCCTCGCTCAAGATTTCCTGTGCCTCTTCAACCGCAAGCGGCGTGCTTTGCTCATCTTGGGCTCCAGCATAAATGGTTCTAACATTAGTTGTTGCCAAAATACGCCTTTGGACTGCTGAAAAGGGAGCTAAAATAACATCGTCTTGGTCTTGCCCAAATCCAGAGGTTCCTTTGCTTTTCAAGAGTCCTATCACCTTGAAAGGAATATTTCTGTAGCGAAGTGTTTGCCCCACCGGATTGCCGCCGGGGAAAAGATTGTCTGCAACGGTTTTTCCAATAACGCAAACCTTAGACATATTTTCATCGCCTTCAAACATAACGCCGTCTTCCAATTCGTAGCCGCGAATTTGCAAATATTCAGCCCACACCCCCGTTATTCCGCTAGGCCAATTCCCACCTGCTGCAACCACCTGCCCTCTTGCATCAATTATCGGTGAAACGGCCACTAAATATTTTGATTTTTTGCGCAAGGCATAAGCATCGTTCAGGGTTAAAAGCTGAGTTGCCGAAGCGTCCATGCGCACACCGCTTGTTTGGCGAGGGTTGGGGGAAATTATAATTATATTTGCGCCCAAACTGCCAATTTGCTCCTTTATGGACTGCTTGCTTCCCTCGCCTATGGCAACCATAGTTATAACAGCCGCAACGCCAATAACAATGCCCAGCACAGAGAGGAATGTTCTCATTCTGTTTCTGAGCAAGGCTCTAAACGCTATGCGGAGCAGTGCAAAAGGAGACATAATGGATAAGCTAGAAAGAAGTTTTTAGGCATAAGCCTCTTTTTGTCTGAATATAACAGCCAATATCTCTGCGACTGCCGCAAAAAATTCATTTGGCAAGGGGTCGCCAACTTCCACAACATCGTACATAGCACGGGCAAGCGGTTTGTTTTCAACTATGGGCACATCGTGTTCTGTTGCTATTTCTTTTATTCGTTCGGCAGTTTTGTCTGCGCCTTTTGCAACAACAAGCGGGACCTGATCTTTGCCGCGATCGTAGCGCAAGGCTATTGCCAAGTGAGTTGGGTTGGTTATAACCACGGTTGCGCTGGGAACTTCTTTCATCATAAATCGCTGGTGCATTTGATACATAGCCCGTTTGCGGGCTGCTATAACTTTTGGGTCGCCTTCGGAATTTTTATGTTCGTCTTTAACTTCGTTCTTTGTCATTTTCATTTCGTTGAATGTTTTTCTTTTTTGATAAATCAAATCCGCAACTCCGAATATTATTAAAAACACCAGTATTTTCAAAAGCATTTCAACCAGAATATCTATCATATAAGCACAGAAAACCCCTATTTGCATATCTGCCATATATAAAACATCTTCATAATGCTTTTTTATCACCGTATAGGCTATTATCCCAACTATGGTTATTTTTATCAGACCCTTTATAAGCTCAATCCATGCGTTTTTCCCAAACATTTGCTTTAATCCAGAGAGGGAAAAAACATTTGATAATTTAGGCTGTAACTTTTCCAGCGTAAAATGCAAGCCAACCTGAGACAAATTACCGATAATGCCAACAATCAAAAAAAACAAAAGCATTGGGGCGAGCAAGCCCATAACCGAATAAAGTATATGGACAGACAGCGAGGAAAAATTCGTTATGGTTGGTTCCCAGCCTACATAGCCTGTGAAAAATTCACGCATAATTTCTTCGCACTTAGAGGCAAAATCACCGCCAAAAAAATAAAATCCAATTAAAGCCGCAATTATGGAAATAGCATTGGATAAATCCATTGAGCGCCCTATTTGTCCTTTTTTAAGAGCATCTGTTTTTTTCTTTGACGTAGGGTCTTCGGTTTTTTCTTCGTCTTCTGCCATTTATTTGCCGCCCGCCCGTAAAATTGCAAACAAGGCTCTTTGCAACTGCTCAAAATTCGCATTGAAAATTTGCACCATAAGCGGCATGGAATAGATTAAAACAATCACTCCCATAAATACCTTCACCGGAATGCCAAGTATCCAAACCTGCAATTGAGGCATAACCCTGTTCATAAGCCCAAGAGAAACCGTGCATAAGAAAAGAGCGCCCATAACTGGTGCTGCAAATTGAAAGGCGACAACAAAGGAACTAGCGGAGAGCAAAATTAAAATGGCGGCAAAACTACGAGTATCCCAAACAAAATTTCCAATGGGAATATACTGAAAAGATTCAAACAGCACCCGTATGAAAAAATGATGACCGCCGCTGGCTAAAAACAGAACAATTAAGAGAATGGTTAAAAGTATGGAAAAAATATCGCTCTGAAATTCCGTAAAAGGATTCATAGTTCCCTGCATAAGCCCAATATCGCGCGCGATCCATTCGCCACCCATAATAATAAAATACCATAAAAAAGATGCGGCAAAACCTATCATCAAACCTATGAAAACCTGCTCCAAAACAATCATAAAAAAGAACACTGGCGAATTTGCTATGGTAAAACCAACCAAGGGCATTTGCGGAAATACCAAAATCGCAAGCAAAAGGGATATTGCGGCTTTTACGGTTGCAGGCACAGAGTTTTGCGAAAAGGCTGGCAATAAATAAACTATTGTGGCAATGCGTATAAGAGCGAGTATAAAAAGCTCTATTTTTTCTACGGCAAGGTCTGTAAGTGAAGAGGCTAGGGAAAGCATATCACCTCTGTCTCCATTTAACTTTGTAACGAGGCTCACTCAAAATAGCAGTCCAAAGAATACCTTGGGCGGGGTCTTTTAAATTAAATTTATAATTAGTGATTTTCTTTTCTTTGGGTGGAGCAGAAGCAGCTATCATAGTGTGTGGCACTTCGTGAACTGGTTCTATATCGGATTTAAGTTCTTGTTCTAGAGCTGGTTTTGGTTCAAATTCGTATCTTGGTTTAAATTCAAATTCTGGTTCTTCTTCGTATTGTAACTCCGGTTCTGGATCTGGGATTGGCATAGCTGCTTTTTTTGCAGCTTCTTTCTTTTGCTTGTTATATGCCGCAATCATTTGTATTGCGGCTATGGCAAGAAATACAAGAAGGGTTTCCATTTTTTATTTCAAATCCTTTTCTGATTGACCGGAAATTTGAGCGCGCATTTGGGTATCTGCCTTTATGTTCTGTAAATTGTAATAATCCATAACTCCCATGCGCCCGTTTTTCAAGGCATCTGCCATTGCAAGCGGAATTTGAGCCTCTGCTTCCACAACTTTAGCCTGCATTTCAACAACTCTTGCTTTCATTTCCTGCTCCGCCGCCGCCGCCATTGCCCGCCTCTCTTCCGCCTTTGCCTGCGCGATTTTTTTATCTGCTTCGGCTCGGTCGGTTTCCAGAATTGCACCTATATTATGGCCAACATCAACATCTGCAATATCTATGGAGAGAATTTCAAAAGCTGTCCCGGCATCCAAGCCGCTGGCTAGCACTTTTTTGGAAATCATATTGGGATTTTCCAAAACTTCCTTATGATTTTTTGCGCTGCCTATGGAGCTAACAATGCCCTCGCCAACACGGGCGATAACTGTTTCTTCGCCAGCACCGCCAACCAGCTTGCGAATGCTGGCTCGCACGGTGATTCTGGTCACAGCCTGCAACTGAATGCCATCCAAGGCAACCGCGCTGACCTTTGGAGTGGTGATAACCTTTGGATTAACGCTCATTTGCACGGCTTCAAGAACATTTCTGCCGGCAAGGTCTATGGCTGCGCTTTCTGCAAAAGAGAGGTTGATATTTGCCTTATTTGCCGCTATAACAGCCTGCACAACACGCAGCACATTGCCGCCAGAGAGATAATGCGCTTCCAGCAGATTGGTTTCCACAGGAATACCGGCCTTAACGCTCAAAATCCTAGATTCAACAATCATTCGTGGATTAACCTTCCTGAGCCGCATTCCCAAAAGCTGAAAAATGCCCACGCTGGCTTTTGAAAACAAAGCCTGCAACCACAGGCTAAAGAAACTTGCAAGAAAATAAACTAAAACAAGGGCTATTACCCCTAATACAAGCATACCTATAAGAGTGATTTGTGCCATCTACAAACTCCCGTTGAATGAAACGCTTGTAATATAGAAATTTCTAAATTAAAATAGTATTAAACTTAGGCAGCTTATTATGAAAACAATTTTTGTAGTAGATGACAATCCAGCGAATTTGGAAACGGCAGAGCAAGCCTTGAATGGCAGTTATAAGGTTTTAACAATGCCTTCCGCAACATCAATGTTTTCGTTGCTTACCAAAACAACGCCAGACATTATTTTGCTCGACATTGACATGCCAGAGATAGACGGCTTTGCCGCGCTTTCAAAACTCAAGGCTAACAAAGACACGTCAAAAATTCCTGTTATATTTTTGGCCGATACCAAAGATCCCAAGATTGAAGTAAAAGGACTCTCGCTTGGAGCAGTGGACTTTATTTCAAAGCAATTTTCCGTGCCTGTGCTGCTGAATCGCATTGCAAATCATTTGCACATAAGCGAGCTGCTGAACCGAACCGAACGCATTGAGCAGTTGCAAAAGGGCATTGTGTTCACATTTGCCAATATAGTGGAAAGCCGCGATAAGGTTACAGAAGGGCATATAGCGCGAACTTCGCAATACATAAAAATTTTAGCGAAAGCCATGATGTCCAAAAATGTTTACAGAGAAGAACTTATTGAATGGGATTTGAATACAGTAATTGCCTCATCCAATTTGCACGATGTTGGGAAAATTGTAGTATCGGAATTGATTTTGAACAAGCAGGGTAAATTAACTTATGAAGAATTCCATGAAATGAAGAAGCACACTACAGAAGGCGAAAAGATTATTGAGCAAATGATAGCCCAGAGTGGCGATGCCCCGTTTTTGCGCCACGCCAAGCTCTTTGCTGGTTCTCACCACGAAAAATGGGATGGAAAAGGATATCCGCGAGGTTTGCAAGAAGAAGAAATACCTCTTCAGGGGCGCATAATGGCTATTGCAGACGTGTACGATGCGCTTGTGTCTGAAAGGTCGTATAAACCAGCCTTTACCTGCGAAGAGGCGGCAGAGATTATTCAAAAAGATTCGGGAATATCCTTTGACCCTCTCATTATTAATGTTTTTAATAAAGTCAAAGGAGAATTCGCCGCCGTAACAAAAAAACAGGTTTAGATTATGCCTTTATGCGAAGCTATGAGTGAGATTAATACCGAATTAAGGGATAGCATCCTTTGCATCCCTCCGTACCAACATTGCATCACAGAAGAATTTATTGGAAAAATGTATAAGAAAAAAAATAATGAGAAATTGCTGGTCAATAATATAACCAACATTATTATTTCTCCTTGGCAACGTGCATATCAAATGGAATTTCGCTATAAAAAAACAAAAATATTTGAGCCTTTTATTCCGGTTATGGAATATGGGGTATTTTCTTCTGTGCTAACAGATTGGGTGTGCGCATATTTAACCCTATTGCCCGTTGTTGAAGCGAGCCTTAGAAGATGGATGAAAGAAGAAAATATGACTTTGAAGAGCCTGCATAAATTCTACTATACTTTTGGCAAATATTCCAGAAAATATATAGAGGGTCACGATGATGAAAAAGAGAATATAACAAAAGAATATATAAGATACTTAAAGCACGGTTTTAGAATGTTGTATATGAGTTTTGAAGAATGTCACAGAAAAAATTTTAAAGAGATTTTTAACCGGAACTTAGCCCTGCACAAATTAGAAGGCACAATGGACACACAAGAAACTTTGCGCAACGTTACAAGAGTTCTGCTGCTTTTGGATGTTATTTCTGAATTATATTTAATGCAAGAATCAGACGACTTGTGGCAAACTTGCATTTCAGCAGACCCAGAGCAGGACATTGATTTCCAACTGCGCTGGCATTTATACGAAAAAAAGGCAAGAGCAAGAACCGGCCATAATGATTTTTTAATTGTTCAAAATGCTCTTGTGGGAAAATCTTCCGATAGAAAGAAAAAAAACTTGCTTCAGCGGCTTAAGCAAGATATTGTTTGAAACTCACACTTCCTTGTCTATTTGCGTTCCCTTTTCGCCAAGGCTAGGTTCCGGCGGCGGTTCAACTTTTTTTTGCGTTTCGGTTTCGCGTTCTTTTCTCTGCTGGTATTGCCTGCTTTTTTGCGTGCTCACAAGCGACTGACCTGCTATAACTTTGTCTATCTCTTCTCTGTTGAGAACCTCGTGCTCAAAAAGAGCCTCGCTCAAGGCATCTAGTTTATCACGGTTTTCCAAAAGAATTTCATTCACTCTGCTCACTTGAACTTGAATTATTTCATTAACCGCATCGTCTATCATTTCTGCGGTTTTTTCGCTCATCTCTTTTGGCTTGCTTATTTCCCTGCCGAGGAATATTTCGTCATTGTTTTTGCTATATGCTATTGGACCTAGCTTATCGCAAAAGCCCCATTCGGTTACCATTTTGCGGGCGAGTTCGGTTGCCCTTGCAATGTCGTTTGAAGCACCGGTTGTTTGTTTGTTGAACACTAAAATTTGAGCAAGCCTGCCCGCCATTAAAATTGCAATTTGGTCTTCTGCAGCTTCTTTGCTCATGGAAACTTTGTCGTTTTCTGGCAAGGAAAGAGTTACGCCAAGAGCGCGGCCTCGCGGGATTATTGTTAGTTTGTGCAAGGGGTCTGCATTTTTGCAAAGCAAATTTATAAGGGCGTGACCAGCCTCGTGATAAGCAACCATTCTTTTGTCTTCTTCGCTCATCAAAAGAGATTTTCTCTCCGCGCCCATCCAAAGCTTATCGCGAGCCTCTTCAAAGTCTAGCTGAGTAACCGTTGGATTTCCAAATCTGGCTGCCATAAGAGCCGCCTCGTTCACAAGGTTTTCCAAATCTGCTCCGGCAAGCCCCGGCGTTCCTTTTGCAACATCTTTTACATTAACTTCTTTGTCCAGCGGAACTTTGCGTTTTTCCAAATGCACTCTCAAAATTGCCTCGCGCCCAACCAAATCTGGAAGCCCCACAACAACCTGCCTGTCAAAGCGACCGGGCCTTAGCAATGCTTTATCCAAAACATCGGGGCGGTTTGTGGCTGCAACTAAAATAACACCTTCATTAGGGGCAAAGCCATCCATTTCAACAAGCAATTGGTTCAAAGTCTGCTCGCGCTCATCGTGACCGCCGCCAAGCCCTGCGCCGCGCTGCCTGCCAACTGCATCAATTTCATCTATGAACAAAATGCAAGGTGCATTCTTTTTTCCCGTTTCAAACAAATCCCTAACTCGGCTTGCGCCAACGCCCACAAACATCTCAACAAAATCCGAACCGCTCATGCTGTAAAAATTAACACTGGCTTCTCCAGCTACAGCTCTTGCCAAAAGAGTTTTTCCAGTTCCTGGGGGACCAACCAATAACACGCCTTTTGGAATGCGACCGCCCAGCTTATCAAATTTCTTTGGATCTTTCAAAAAAGAAACCAATTCTTCCAAATCTGCCTTTGCCTCATCGCAACCTGCCACATCTTTGAATGTTGTTTTATTCTTATCGTTGTTTATCAAAATAGCCTTGCTTCTGCCAAAAGAGAACAAACCTCTCCCACCCATTCCGCCCGTTTGCTTTGCCATCATAAACCAGAACAGACCCATTATCATAAGCACAGGCAAAAATGCAATTATATGATTCACCCAAGTATTTTCATCGTGCAAAACGCGCACTGTTTTTCCATACGCCTCCCATTGAGCAATCACGGAATCTGGAACATAAAGCATATAGGAGCGAAATGGCTCTTCATTTATTGGCACCGTTTCTGCGCCAAAAAGACTAGGTTTCACAACGCGAGGTTTTTCGTTTGCGGATAGCTTGCGTTTGCCGAGTATTTCTATTCCATCTGGGGTAGTGCGGATATTAAGGGAATCTATTCTAATAGTTGAATCTGCCATCCAGCTCATAAGCTGTGTGCGTGAAATTTCTCTTACCGGATTTTCGGAATACAATTTGAGCAACACAAAGGCGAACAAGCACATTGCGACTATCAATAAAAAATTCTTTGGCCGCATCGGTGGCATTTGCGGCTGTTTTGGGAGTTTTGGCGGTTCTTGCTTTGGTGGCATGGGGGGAAATATAGAAAAATGGGAGTTATTTTCTATCTTTTATGTATTATGTATTAAAGAGGTGTTTGTGGGAAGGAATGTGGGTAAGATAGGTGTTTGGGCGTGGGTTGTGCTCTTGCTTTTTGTTTTTTCTTGCGAAAACGAGGTTAAGAAACTCCGCATAAAAGTAGAGTCGGATGCAATTTTTGTTGATGGAAAGGAAGTTGCTAAAACAGCTGATGTTGCGAAACAAGATACTTTAATGATTGGAACGTTAAGTGCTGCATTAAGGGATAAAAGAGAAGCAGAAATAGCAGAATTCTTGAAAGCAAATAAAAATTCTGAAAATGAGTATATGCATCTTGTGCAGGTACAAATTGCACCAAATATAAGCTACGATGTGTTTTTTAAAATCATTGCTTCAGCTGGAGCTTCCGGCTATACCAATATTAATTTTACATCTAAAATAAATGGGAAAAAGTACACAGAAATTGTTTATTTGCCAGAAAGATCAGATTTGTTTGGAGATAATAAATTGCCGTGCCAAGATGTTAAACTGAATATATTTGAAAAATTAATAGGAATAAAGGAAGCACAACCCAAGCTGAATGAGAATTGTTTAAAATTAACTTTAGCTATTTATGAAGATTATTTTGAAATTTGGGCAGGTGGCAATTCTTTACCTAAGATACCTGTTGTTAATCCAATAGATTCTACTTATAGCAAACTGGAGAAAATTCTTGCAGAAGTTCGTAACCGTTTTATAAACAGCCCAGATAATGATAAAATAGTGATTCTTGGTGAAGACGACACGAAAATATCGAATATCATTCAAGCAATGCACATAGCTGGAACAATTGGTTTTAACAAAAAAAATTTATCGAAGCTTGCAACAAAGTCTGTTCAACGAACGAAAGAAGATTCTATTCGTTCTATTCGTATAGGTGAAGAATTTAAAGCTAGACAAAGAATAATCGATTCATTGTTCAGCCTTGGATTAGACACTTCTTCTTTCGCTAAACTTTTTGTTGAAAATGGGGTATTCCCTTTTTTCGGGGAAGATACCAGCAGCGCTTTAAATTTTGCAAAACATATGATAAAAATGAGAATTCAGTCAGAAAAAAGACGGCGGTAAATGCCTAATGTTGATGTGAAGCCAATGTGATGGAAATTTCTATCTTTATATGTTAAAGAGGTGTTTGTGGGAAGAAATATGGATAAGATAGGCGTTTTAGCGAGGGTTGCCCTCTTGCTTTTGGTTTTTTCTTGTGGGGACAAGGCTGAGAAGAAAGAAGTAGCAAGAGAGGATTTGACCGAAGCGGCTAAATATGACGAAAAACCTAAAATTTATGATTATAATCTATGTACCGATGAAGTTATGAAGTGGGATACAGTTGGTTACCAATTATGCTGCAAAGCAAATAATGCTTGTTGGGATCAAGTTGATAGTTTGGGGAATAGGCTTTCTTTTCCTGAGCTTAAAGAATGTGGACCAGATTGTCTTGATAGAAATATTAAAAAAATGAATGCATTTGTAGAGAGATTAAGGAATGCTAAAAACGATTCTATTGCTACTGAAATACTTAAAGAGATGAGGCAAAATGCGAAAAATCATTGAATTATTTTTGAATAATGTTTGTAGTCATTCAATTATATTTGTCATTTTAATGATAATTAAAGTTGATATTGCTATATCTGCTCCTCTTTATTATTATTCAACGCATTACACCAAAGAAAATGCTATAGCCGCCCAAGATAAAATACGTCAACAATGCTCAGAAGCAGCAGGAAGATTCGTAACCTCTCCAGTCACTAGTGGAACTCAATATGATGAAACTGTTTGGCGTTTTCAATGGCAATGCCTTGTTTGTGAAACTTCTCCGGCTGCATTTGCGGTTCTTGAGAAAGAAAAGAAAAATTGTTTAAAAAATTGTCTTGACGATAGTATTGTAAGGTGTATAGATGATGGAGATGGATTTTTTTCTATTTCCGATTGCGGCGAGCCTATTCTAAATGATCCAAGATACCCTCAATGTAAAAATAATGCAGAATTAAGTTCTTCCAGCCAAGCTAATAATAGTTCTTCAAGTTCAACTCCATCATCGAGTAGCTTTGAGCAAAGTTCATCTAGCGAAGAATATAGTTCTAGCTCTTCTGCCAGCGGCGGAGAATGCACGGGTGATGGATATACTTGCCCTATGTCCTCAGGTTCATCCAGCAACAATACTTCCCAACTAATATGCCGCCCCACGATTGATGAAGCAGAGGTTATTATGGCAGAGCTTGAAAGAGATTGCGCCACGAAAGGTGGAATAGATGAGTATTTGTATGACTATATTGAAGAGTATGGTTTTTGCATAGTTGGCGAGTGCAACGATCCGAGTAGTAGCGGAGGTTCTTCTTCTGATTCGTCTAGTGATTCCAAAAGCTCTAGCGGTGGTCCTGGTGGCGTTGGTCAGCGTTGCGCTAATGTTGATGTTTATAATTATTGTCATTGTGAGAATGTTGGTATTTCTTTTGGTGGTATCCGCGAGGGTTATGCTTATTGCGGTCATTGCCGTTTTGATTTTGATGTTCCTCCTGGCGCTATTGTCATATCTGCTTGGGCTTCTATTGAATCTCGCAATCCTAATTGTGGTAGTACTGTTTTGACTTGGCCTAGTGATGTTGTTTCTGAATTTTGGGGTTGCAATGGGTATGTGGGTACTGCCTGTTGGAATTATGTCTTTGACCCTGCCGATGATCCTAATTGCCTTGCGCATCCGTCTGATCCTAATTGTTTCGGTGGCGATGGCGATGGTGGCTCCGGTGGAGGTTCTTCCAGTTCTGGCGATGACGACGGCGTTTCTTCCGATTCCAGCGGTAGCACTTCCTCTGACTCCTCCTCCGGTGGCTCTTCCGATTCTGGCAGCAGTACTTCTTCCAGCGCAGGCTCCGGCGGCGACAGCTCAAGTTCAAGCAAATCCGCAGCCTCGTCTAGCTCGCAGGGCTCCATCGCCAAGTATAACGAACGCGGTCCAAATGCAGTTTACACAGCGAATGATATTTTCAGTAGCGGTTTGGACAATATGGCGGAAGGAAAATGTTACTCACTAAACCCCGACAGAGGAACGCAATACGGGTGGATTAACAACAACGCACAAGACACTTGGTGGTGGGTGGAGAGACCCTGCGATGGTAGCATCCCGATTGAGCCAGTAACTCCTGGCGGTTGCAAAAACAACAAGCGCGGTGCGAATGCTGTTTATACGGCAAATGATTGCTTTAGCTCTGGCTTGGATAATATGGCGCAAGGCAAGTGCTACTCGCTCAATCCAGACAGGGGAACGCAGTATGGGTGGATTAATAATAATGCTCAGGATAGATGGTGGTGGAGAGAGGTTTCGTGTGTGGGAGAAAATGATGGTTCTAATGGATGCCCATCTGCATTCTTGCAAAAAAAGAGTACGTTTGAAAAAGATTCGGAGTATGCAGAGGAAGATGTTTCTTACGAGATTTGGGGGAAGAACACGAAATTCTTTTACGATGCCTTGGGGCGCAAGACACAAGCAGACCCGAAAGTTAGGAGATATTTGTTTGCACCGCCGAAGAAAGTACTTAATGAAAAACAGAATTCTTGGCTATTAGGTTCAACTTCGTTTATGTTTAAAACAAACATAGACGGATATGTAGATGCAGATCATTATGCAAATATTGTCATTCAAAATACAGGAATATCACCATCAGATCCAGAATTATCTTATGCAAATATTTTACTAATTTTAAGGACAGAAATAAATGATACAGTTAATCAAAATGATCCTGATTTGATATATCATGAAAACAAACATATTGAGATTTACAATAATTTGGGAAATAAACAATGGAATATTACAGTATTATTTGATGGTTGTTCTTCTGTAAAAGAACAATGTTCAGAAATAAAAGAAAAAGCATGGCAAGAAATAGAACGACAATTTCGCCTGATGATTCAAGCTCAAAATAAATGGGATGATGATGATAAAAAAAATATTTCTAACCATAGGATTAATGAAGAATATAAAGTTAAAGAATTGAAAAATATATTGGAAAAAAATTATAAATGTGGAAATTAGAAATGAAATTATCTTTCATAATATTGATTATTTTCATTTACCCGATATTTGCTGCAAATTCTATATCAACAAATGATATTTATGCAGAATATTGTTTTCTAAAAAAAGAAAAAAGCTCTATGAAAATAAAATTAAGCAAGGAAATTAAAAAAATAAAACCTATTTCAATAGCAAAAACTGATTCTGTGAAATGTGAAGTTGATCATTGCGGATTTGGCAGAACAGAAACATTGTTTAACATACCTGGTGTTAAACATATTCCAACTCTTTCGGGCTGTACCAGTATCTCATTTAGATCTACTATAAAAATGAAACATGACTCTTTAGATTCAACAAAATTTCATTGTGACACAGAATATATTTTTGACGATGCAATAATGGAAAATTATTCATCTTTAATAAACATTGAATTTCTAGAAGAAGAAAGCCTAGTTGCAGAAAATTCTAAAAATTTATCATTAGAAGATATGCAAAAGTTTGTAGGAAAAGATATTTTGACTGAATGGAGTAGAAAAGTAATATGCAAACCAAGCATTGACACAACCTATTCTGGTAAATACTATATACGCATAACCGGCGAATGCCCAAATTAAATTATAAACAACTATTTCGCAAAAATGTCAAATAATAATTTGGACTGGTTTTATTTTTCTACATTGCTCCAAGCAATGAAAATCCTAAAATCCTTCATACGAGAATTTGCCATTCCCATTGCCACAGCCCTTGTGGTAATAGCTTTTGCTATACAGGCATATACAATCCCAAGCGGTTCAATGGAAAATACGCTTTATGAGGGAGATTTTCTTTTAGGATTGAAATTTGTTTATGGAGTTCCAATTCCATTTACGCATAGCAAAATACCTTTTTCCGAGCCGGATGTCGGTGAGATTGTGATTTTTCGCTACCCAGGCGAACCGGAATACCCGGATTACGATATTAAACGCTACACACACCTTGTAAATGCTTTGATGCTAGGAAATTTTTTCTGGGACAAAGAGGCACCAGCCGGAAGCCCGAAACTCATTCACTATGCAGATGGCCCAAAAGATTATATAAAGAGATGCGTGGCAAAAAGCGGGCAGCGCATTGCGGTTAAAAAAGGCAGGCTGTTTTTGGACGGCAAAGAGCAATTGCTGCTTGGGCTTGGGAAATATACGGAAAAACGCAGAGAAAATAATCCAAGAGATTATTTAAAAGAAATAAAAGTTCCGGTTCCCGGAGAAACCATAATTTTTGATACCCTTTCCACTCACGACCTTTGGTGGATTCGCTCGCTTATGGTTCAAGAAATGCCGGATAGCCTAGTTGAGTTCAATATAATCTTAACCAAGAATGGGCAAAGATTGAAAGACTATACCTTTGAAAATTTTCGCATACCTATAGAAAACTCTAGTATCTTTCAAAACAAGTATTTGCTGATAAACACGCTTTTTACTAAGAATAAAATAATTCCGCAAAATTTTAGATTGGGAGATACCATAAGGGGTTCTATGGATTTGAGTTTTTTCAGCAAATCTGTCCGCACAGGATTTTTACCACTCCAGTATCCGGGTGCAACGAAAAAAAGTCTCTTCGGCAGCCGCCTCGTTGGCTACGATGACTTTTCCGCTTTGCAACTAGAAGACTTACTAGAAGACTTGGAAGCAAATGTAGCACTTGAAGATGGCTTGGAATTGAAGTGGCAAATAACAGTGAACGGAAAACCGGTTAATCAATACACCGTAAAAGACCAAGTTTATTTTATGATGGGTGATCACCGCGACAATTCCGCAGACAGTCGCTATTGGGGTTTTGTGAGCGCAAGGAATATAAAAGCAAAAGCATTCATAATATATTTCAGCCTAGACAAAGAATCCAGAGTTAAACTCAAAAAACCCTGGACATGGGTTTTCTTGCCAGCCGACCTCCGCTGGAGCCGCATTGCTAGGATAATACATCTTATATAATTTCCTGCTTAGACAAACAATGCAAACTCCCGCCCTCTTCAATGGGGGTTGTGCAGTCTATGCCAATAACTTCTCTGTCTGGAAATATTTTTTTGAAGTATTCCAATGCAGCAGAATCATTTTTGCAATTATATATAGGCACAAGCAATCCGCCATTTACAAATATGAAGTTCATATAAGAGGCTGGCAAAATTGGAGGGAGAGATAAAACATCTACCTTTGCAGATTCGTAATGCTCGCCGAGCCAAATTTCAATTTCTTTTTTTTCCTGCTCAAAACCTTCTGCCATAACTACATGATTTTTTGCCACAAAACGGGCGAGGTTGTCTATGTGACCATCGGTGTGGTCGCCGTCTAAGCCTTTTGGCAAAATTTTAAGGGATTTTATGCCGAACGATTTTTGCAAATCATTTAAGAATTCTTTTTCCTTTTCTTTTGAATTGCGTTTTTCTCCAAAAAGGCAGGGAGCTGTTGTTAAGCAAAGTCCATCGCCATTGAATTCCACTGCCCCGCCTTCCAATATCCAAGAATATTTTTCAATCGGAATTTTCATAAGGTTTGCAATTTTGTCTGGGACTTCATTGTCTAGGTTCCACGGCGGGAATTTTTCGCCCCAAGCGTTGAACTCATAGCTCACAATTTTGTCTTCAACAAAAAAAGGACCGTAATCCCTAATCCAAATATCATCGTGAGGAATTTTCAAATCATCTAAAATTTTCACGGGCTGAAAGCGAGAAATTGTATCTATGAGTTTTGAATAAAAAGTATTTATGCGTTCCCTGCGGCTTGCCCAGTTTTGCTCATTTATCGGCAAAGCAAGCCAAGTAGCCGCTTGTTCTTCCCACTCAGCTTTCATTGCTCGTTCCACACATTCAAAATATCGTAATACAAATCCACTCTGCGGTCTCTTAAATGGGGCCAGATTCTGCGGTTTTGCTCTATCTCATCAAAGTCTATGGCAACAACCATTGTTGCAATATCTGTTGAAAGTTGTTTTATCACAAAACCGTCTGGAGCGCATAAAAAAGAATTTCCCCAAAAAGACAGATTTTTTTCTTTGCCCGCTCTGTTTGCAGCCAAAACAAAAATTCTGTTTGCTATGGCGTGCCCGCGCATAACGGTTTGCCACGAATCCAGTTGGCGAGCATAGACTTTTTTTGGTTCGTGCAAATCCCAGCCTATGGCTGTTGGATAAATTAAAATATCCGCGCCCTGCAAAGCCAAAATGCGAGCCGCTTCGGGGAACCATTGGTCCCAGCATATCAAAACGCCCAAGTTGCCTGCACTTGTGCGAATGGTTTTGAATCCTGTGTCGCCTGGGGTGAAATAGTATTTTTCGCAAAAGCAGGGGTCGTCTGGAATGTGGCTTTTGCGGTAAAAGCCTGCAACCGAGCCATCGCGTTCAAAAACAAAAACGCTGTTGTGGTAAACCCCTCTTGCTCTTTTTTCAAAAAAAGGAAAAACCAAAACACATTTCAGCAACTTGGCTAAATTTTTCCACTCTTCTATAATAGAGGAATCTTTGGCTATTGCATAATCAAAATGTTTTTCGTTTTGCTCAAAAGGAAAATAAGGCGTGTGGCAAAGCTCCGGCAGCACAAGCAAATCAAACTTGCCCTTATTCGCCAAAGCCTTGGACTTATACCACTCAAGCGTTTTAGCCGAGCTCCCAAGCCACTCGCCTTGCAAAGAGAGAATTTTTATTTTTTGCATTACGTGTGCAATATAGAAAATGGTTACTTTACAACTATAGTTTTATTAATTTCTATATTAAAAGTATGCCTAATGAAACTTTTTTTGAAGATAACAGAATTTATAATAGCGACTGTGTTTCTTTTATGCTTGGCATAGAGGATTGCTATATAGACCTAACTGTTACTTCACCGCCTTATGATAATATTAGGAATTACAAAGGTTATAATTTTAATTGTGAAAAAATAGCAAAGGAACTTTTTCGCATAACTAAAAATGGCGGAGTAGTTGTTTGGGTTGTTGGCGACAAAATTGAAAAAGGCAATAAAACTTTGACTAGCTTTAAGCAAGCTTTGCTATTTCAACAAATAGGTTTCAATGTGCACGACACAATGATTTACAAAAAGAAAAATACTCCGTTTATGCGTTCCAACGCTTACACAAACTGCTTTGAGTATATGTTTGTATTTAGCAAGGGTTCTCCTAAAACTTTTAATCCTTTAAAAGAAAAAACCGTTAGGCACGGTTTTGAAATGCTGGTTTTCAATAAAAAAGCAGATGGCATAAATAAAAAAGTTTTAAAAGAATTGAAAAAAGAAAAAACGAAGAATAATATTTGGGAATATGCAGTCGGTTTAGGTGGCTCTACAAATGATAAAATCGCTTTTGAGCATCCTGCGATTTTTCCCGATAAATTAGCGGAAGACCATATTTTAAGTTGGAGCAATGAGGGCGATGTAGTTTTTGACCCTATGTGCGGCAGTGGCACGGTATGCAAAATGGCTTATTTGAACAACAGAAATTATATAGGTTGCGATATATCCGCCGAATACGTAAATATTGCAAAGAGCAGGCTTCACGATTATGAAAAGCAAGCTAATCTGTTTTCAAAAATTTTATAGCATTTTCCAACAATGTAATCTTGTCTTTGAACCTGCCAATGTCAGTATTGCAACTATCACAAATCCAACCGCGGATATGCCCGGTTTCATGATTATGGTCTAAAACAACTTTACTGGTCAACCCTGGTATTGTTATTTTATGGCAAATAGGACAGTTGAAAAATTCAAATTCAGGTTTATTTTTTTTCCATTCATTTCTTTCTTTTGGGTTCGCATTCTCTCCATCTATTCCTTTCCTGCAATATTCGCAAGAAGGTCTTCTTATGGGTCTATCGCCTTTGCCATTTTGATTTTTGGAGAAAGCTTTAGTGTCCAGCAATCTGTGACATCTATTGCAGACTTTTTTTGAATATAAATCCCCAGTTTTTAAAGGGTCGAAAATTTCATAATCGTTGTTGGATATCGTAATTGAAATCACCATAGTTAATTCATTGGGTTCAATAAAATTAATTTTGCTTTCTTTTTTATCTTTATTTTCAATAATTCCAATGCTATATTTTTCAAGTGTTATTCCATTTACATATATATCTTTGTTGATATAAATGAAAATATTGCCGACTTTTTCTTTACTCATAGCCGAAAATGTAGAAATTTTTCAAAACCAAATATGCACCCCGATTCCCGCTGCAAGCAAAACAGAACCCACCGTGTAGCCTATATTTCTCCGCTGTTGCGCAGAGTTAGCTTTATCCAAAGCCTTGCCGTATTCGTCATCGCGACCATAAGGCATTTTTTTGTAATCATCATATAACTTGTTTGAATGTATATGCTGATAAATCCCATACCCAAGCGCAACCGCTCCAAGTACATCCAATCCAACAGCAACAAAAAAAGAAGCATTAGATTTCTTAGAAGCAACCTCCCCATTCTGTAAATTCTTAAATTCTGCAAATTCTGGTTCAGACAATATTCTCCCAAACAACCCCGGCGATTTTTCCCTTATCACACCGAGCAAACCAATTACACCATTGCTTTCCATCACAATGTTGCCGAGCAATCTGCCGTTCCTTGTTTCGTAGAGTTCTATTGATACGGTTAATAATTCACCTAAGCGACCTACGCTTCCTTGGCTTACATATTCCGCATTCATTGCTTTGCCTATTTCTATGGCTGGGCTTTGGGAGAGGAGTTGTGCTTCTTTTTTGTCTTGAGGTATTATGGAGAGTATATTGTCTCGCGTTAGGACGGTGTAGTTTGAGCTGGGTAGTGTTTTCATTGCTTGGCTGCGGAGTTCGTCTGTTAGGTATCGCATTTCTGTAATGCTGATATCCATTTCTTCTGATGCAAGTGTTAACTCTAGAACAGCAAGGGTTTTAGCTACCGTGTTTGCGGCAAGGAGTAACACTAATGCAAACAAGAATTTAAAGTACTTCATTAGATATCCTTTACGCAACGAATATTAAAAAATTTATTCTTATCGTCAAGAAGCACTTCGACATTATTATTATTCGCTGTTATACGAAATATATAGGCTTTGGGTCCTTTAACTTCGGCATTACTCCACCAGTTACCAGAATGTCCCACTTCACTAAAACTGTTATAGCTATTGCCTAAACCACCCAGCAGAGCGTAAAAGTGGAAATTGTTGCTGTTGTTAATCAAATACTGTTTTATGTCTTTACTAGCACAATCATATAATTCTGATATATTTGAGATATTGAGGCAACCTCCATAGCTTCTCTTGATGTATACCATTAAATTCATCCATTCTTCTTCTGTAGGTAAATGCCAACCGTATGGGCAAACATTGTTCGTCATTGACCAATCATAATATTTACCGTAAAGCATACAGTCACCTGTGCATGTACTACCATTTGCTTCGAAATTCAAATTTTCTGCCATCCAAGTTTGATTATATCGATTGGACTGATTATCAGATTTATAGGATACATAAGAATACTTTATGCCGTCTCGTTCATCGCAAAATTTCCCTTTTATTCCATATAGAAATAGTGTTTGATTATTATCTGTAAAATCACCACAATTTGAATTAGAAGAACTGCTTGGTGTTATGCTTGAAGATGATTCATCGGAACTTGCAACGGAGCTACTGCTGCTTTCTTCTGTGCTTGAAGAAGAAAATTCCTCCGAGCTTGAACTTTCATATTCATCTTCTGTGCTTGAAGAGGAAGGTTCTTCTGTGCTTGACGAACTTTCAACAGAGCTTGCTCCTGCTCTACTCCCAGAGGGTATAGGCTCAAAATTCCCTGAGCAAGACAACAAAAGAGCTAGCAGGCAAGCAGAAAAGACATACTTATAGTTATACATAGAAAATCCCTCATTTGAATATACAAAAAAATTCTATCTTTTGTTTATGCGTTACTTTATCATATTCACAAGCGTTATCTTGTTTGCAGCTTGCGCGAGCAATCCGCCACCGCAGGCAGAGCCGCAGGCACCTCAAATACAAACCAATACCGTGTTTGTAAGAGACACAATTAGAAAAACAGACAGCGTTTATATAAAAGAAACCGAGTCTTTTAGAACCTTGC
>Ga0268262_10000561_pt1 | contig 48794 bp, 54 predicted proteins | sample TergutNc150P3_FD_190354 | JGI IMG/M metagenome (GOLD analysis project Ga0268262, IMG submission 190354) | Nasutitermes corniger P3 segment gut microbial community from laboratory colony in Florida, USA - Nc150 P3 (SPAdes) (version 2) | ecosystem: Host-associated > Arthropoda: Insects >... | reverse complement strand
CCCCCATGCAAAGAAAATTTTTCAAAGATTTGAGCGAAATAGTTTGTCACAGATTGTTTTTGCGCAAGAAATTCCATGCAATTCCGCTTGGAAATAACCACAACAATGGAGGTTCATTATGAACATAGTTAAAAAAATCACAATTGCCGCAGCATTTTTGTGTGCTGTTACAGTTGTAAACGCAGAAGAGGGCATGAAAATCGGTGCCAGAGTTGGCTACAGCACGCAAATGCTAGATTCCTACGATATGGGATTGCTTGGTGTGCAAGCTGGCGTGGCTATCAACATCCCGGCAGGTCCAGTTATCATTGCCCCTGAAGTAGCTTTCGTCTATAGGGATAATTATAGCTCTATTCTAGTTAAAAGCCAAACGGAAATGGCAATAAGCGTTCCTATAATCGTTAAATATGCGTTCGGCAATATGTTTGCAGGTGCTGGCGTTCAGATTGACTTGCCTCTTGGTTCCGAAATATGCTACACCTCTGGAAATGAATGCTATTCTATGGACGGCAAGGAAACAAAAACCACGAGTATTTTTAACCCTGATAAAAGTCCAGAAAGATCTGCTATTGACCTAGGTATTCCTTTTGTATTTGGCTATCATATAATGCCGAATCTCACCGTTGATGCTAGATATGTTTGGGGACTTATGGCTTACGGCAGTTATACAACTCTCCTCACTAATCTAAAAGCGGATTATGGTCCACTTAGCAGCTTAGGCGCAAACGCTACCTACTTCTTTTAATATAGGAGATTAAATATGAACTCGGTTAAAAAAATCGTAACTATAGCTACATTTATATGCCTCGCAATAGTTACAAATGTATCTGCCCAAGAGCAGGAAGCAGAAGTAAAAAAAGCAGAGGTGAAAAAAGCAGAAGGAACAAAACTAGGCATAAGAGCTGGCTTTCACCTATCAAGCATGGGTCCATTGGATCTTTCAGCCGGATGGCATGTTGGCGCGGTGAGTGATTTAGTTACATTGACCACTTTTGAACCTTCTTTTCTTAATGGTGTCTTTGGCATCTATGTTCAGCCTGGTTTGCTTTTTCTCACAAGAGACAACGTATGGGGAGGTTCAACATATTGGCTGGAAATACCAGCTATGATTTCCCTAAAATGCCAATTTAAAGAAACCGGACTGTTTGGCATAACAAGCGGATTCAGGTTGGAAATTGGTCCCTATTTCGATATTGGCATAATCGGAGACTTTGAGCATAAGCTGACTGACCTTCTTGGTAATGAAATAAAATCCAAAATGGGCCGTTTTGATGTAGGATTAGCCTCCAATCTGGTTAAGGAATATGGAATAGTTTGGATAGCTACCGGCATTAACAGCGGTTTCCTAAGCGTAAGCGATGATGGCAACTATTCAACTTTTACCTGGAAAGTGCTTACCATTGGCATAAACCTCTAAACAACTCCGAACATTTACCCAAACCCCGTCTCCGCTTAAGCAACCAGCGGTTTCTGGGGTAGGTTGTTTACATTTTCTATATTTGCATATCGTTACAAAAAATTTCACGCAATTCCGCTTGGAATTAACCATTGTAATGGAGGTTCATTATGAAAATAGTTAAAAAAATCGCGGTTGTGGCAACATTGGTTTTGATAGGCTGCGCAAGCGGTCCGGCAATTATGGACAAGAGCATTCCAGAGGAACAAAGAGCTACTTTGTATCTTGTTGGAAGTGATTACTCTATTAAAAAAGTTGATGGCAAGTCCATCCCCGGTGCTTTTGGCATATTTGCAGCAGACACCAAGGGAACGGGTGGAGGCGTTTTTAAAAAGAAATTGAAGCCCACGGCACAGATACCGCCGGGCGAACATAAAATAGAAGTGGATGTGAGTGCCAACTGCGCATCTGTCAATCCTTTTGGCGATGCTTGCACGCCAACGGTCAAGCATGATTTTGAAGCAGGAAAGAAATATAAAATCCAGTATGATGTAGTTGGAACAGAAGGTGTACTATCAATATCGGAAATCACCGGCGAAATACCGGAAGGATAACCCCTCCAACCCGTCATTTCCATCTCTGCATGGAAATGACGAGATCAGCGCGGTCATGAGGATTGCGAATTTTCTATATTCGCCATCATGAAACCGGAAGAAACTCTACAGAATTTCAGCAGAAAGGAATTGGAATTTGCTGTTTTTTGTATTGAAAACGTAGCGGAAAAACTGGGAAAAACCGGAAATGAGATATATGAGACATTAGCGGAAAAAAGTGATATTTTGGACAGCTATATAATTCCATGTTATGATGTTTTGCACACCCAAGGAAAAAACTATATTGTCGATGATATTTTAAGTTATATGAAAAAAAGAGGGTTGATAGAATGATTCTATATCACGGCTCTTATACACAAATAATTAAACCAGATTTGTCGTTTTCTCGCAAAGAACTGGATTTTGGCATGGGCTTCTACACAACATCCATTAAAGAACAAGCAGATAAATGGTCTATGAAATTCAAAAAAAGACATGAACCGTCAATAGTTTCAACTTATGAATTTGATGAAAAGATTATAGATAAAATCTCAACTTTAAAATTCAACTCGTATTCCGAAGAATGGCTTGATTTTGTTGTTCTATGCAGAACAGGCAAAAATTTAGAGGAGAATTATGATTTGATAATTGGCGGTATAGCTAATGACGACGTATTTAATACCTTGCAATTATTTATAGATAACCTAATACCAAAGCAAGAAACCATAAAAAGATTACAGTACGAAAAACCGAACATCCAATATTGTTTTAAAAATCAAGTAGTTGTTGATGCTCATTTGCATTTTTCAGGTAGTTATCAAATATGAAAGCGCATCCTACATTGTTGCAACTGAAATATGATAGCGTTATTGAAACTCTGTCAAAAAGAGCGAATATTTCTCTTAGAGAAGCACTGGATATGTTTTACAAATCGCCTATATACGAAGAAATAAGTCAGGGAATATCTGATATGCACTGCCGAAGCGACGGTTATTTGGTAGAAGATATTGTCACTTTTAAGCAACATTATGCTCCAAATTCAGAATCTTAAAAAAAGCTTTGGCTTGCAAGAGCTGTTCAGCGATGCGGGTTTTCAGGTTGGCAAGAACGAACGCATCGGCGTGGTTGGCAGGAATGGCAGCGGAAAGTCCACGCTTTTTAAAATTATTATAGGTGAAGAGGGTTATGATGGCGGCAATATAAGCATCCCAAAAAATTACTCAATAGGATATTTATCGCAGCACTTGCATTTCACGCACGCAACAATTTTTGAAGAAGCCTGTTCTGCATTAAAGCCAAATGAAGACGGTTGGATTGAAAGCTACAAGGTGGAATCAATTTTAAGCGGACTCGGTTTTGACAAAGAAACCGTTGAAAAGCAATCCCCAGCAATGCTTTCGGGCGGTTTTCAAATTCGCCTCAACTTGGCAAAGGTTTTGGCAGCAGAACCTAATATGCTTTTGCTAGACGAACCCACAAACTATCTAGACATAGTTTCCGTGAGGTGGCTGCAAAAATTTTTGAGAAACTGGCAAGGCGAGTTGATGCTCATAACCCACGACCGCCGCTTTATGGACAGCGTTTGCACGCATACCCTTGGCATTCACCGGCAAAAAATGCGAAAAATGCAGGGCAGCGTGGCAAAACTTCAAGACGCTATTTTAGCAGACGAAGAAGTGCATTTAAGAACAATGGAAAACGATGCCGCAAAACGCGAGCATCTGCAAAAGTTCATAGAGCGATTTAGATACAAATCCTCCAAAGCCAAGGCGGTGCAAAGCAAGGTAAAGGCTTTGGAGCGGCATGAACCTCTGGCAAATTTGGAAAAGATAAAAACACTTGATTTTGAATTCACGGAAACGGATTTTCCAGCAAAAAAAATGCTTACCATGCGGCACTTGAGTTTTGGATTCTCAAAAGATTTGCCCTTGATTGAAAATTTGAGTTTTGAATTGTATAAAGGGGATAGGCTTGCAATTATAGGTCCAAACGGAAAGGGCAAAACCACGCTTTTGAATTTAATCGCAGGCGAGCTTAAACCAAACTCCGGCAGCGTTGACGTTCACAACAGCACCGTTATGAACTATTTTGGACAGACAAACGTAAATCGTCTGGATTTAGGCAAAACGGTGGAAGAGGAAATTCAGTCTTCGCTAGAAGACAAAGCGAGAGGCAAAGCCCGCTCGCTTGCGGGCGTTATGATGTTTGAAGGCGACAACGCCCTGAAGAAAATACAGGTGCTCTCCGGCGGGGAACGGAGCCGTGTTTTGCTCGCAAAAATTCTCGGCAAGCCGTGTAACCTGCTTTTGCTAGACGAACCCACAAACCACTTGGACATGGATTCCGTTGACAGCCTCATTGAAGCCCTTGACGAATTCGACGGTGCTGCAATTTTAGTTAGCCACGATGAAGAAATCCTTCACGCATTCGCAAAACGCCTGATAATTTTTGACAGCGGTAGAGTCAAATTTTTTGACGGCACATATCAAGACTTTTTAGAGAGGGTAGGCTGGGCAGCCGAAAAACCAGAAAAATCGGGAGAATCCTTAAATCGGGAGAATCGGGGTTCAGACAAAAGGGACAAAAGAGAACGCGCCGAGCAAATTCTCCAAAGGTCCCGTACTATTCGCCCGCTGGAACAAAAAATAAAGCTGATAGAAAATGATATTCAGCAAAAAGAAAATTTTGTAGCGGAATGCGAGAAAAATATAATTATCGCAGCAGAAAATGGCGATGGCTTGAAAATCGCAGAAATTTCCAAAGAGATGGAGCTTGTGAAAGGGCAGATTTTGGATTTATATGTGGAATGGGAGAGGGTGAATGAAGAGTTAAAATAGTGGTGTTTTTTTCTACCTTTTCATTCAATGCAAACAGACCACATAAGAAATTTCAGCATAATAGCCCACATAGACCACGGAAAAAGCACGCTCGCAGACCGCTTGATTGAACTCACGGGAACGGTTTCTAAAAATGAGATGATGGAGCAGCTTCTGGACGATATGGATTTGGAGAGGGAGAGAGGCATAACTATAAAAGCACATGCCATAAGAATGGTTTATGAGCGCGGTGGCAAAGAATATTTGATGAATATGATAGACACTCCGGGGCACGTGGATTTTACCTACGAGGTTAGCCGTTCGCTTGCGGCTTGCGAAGGTGCGATTTTGGTGGTGGATGCTTCGCAGGGCATAGAGGCACAAACACTTTCAAATTTATATTTGGCAATAGATAATAACTTAACGATAATACCAGTGATAAATAAAATAGATTTGCCCGGAGCAAACCCGGACGCTACGGCTCATTCCATTGGAGATTTGCTCGGTTACGACCCGGACAAAATTCCGCGTATAAGCGCGAAAGCTGGTATAAATATCGGCGAGGTTTTGGAGCGTATTGCAGATGAAATTCCCCCGCCAAAGGGCGATTCAAATGCGCCTCCCAAAGCATTGATTTTCGATTCGGTTTACGATTCCTATCGCGGCGTTATAAGTTATGTTCGCGTTGTGGAAGGGACATTGAAAGCTGGTACAAAAATAAGGATGATGAAAACCGGCGGTGAATATGCTGTGACCGAAGTTGGCACATTTTCCATGAAGCGAGACCCCCGCTCAGAACTCAGTGCTGGAATGGTGGGCTATGTTTTGGCAAACGTAAAAACCCTGTCCGATGTGAAAATAGGCGATACATTGACGGATTGTGCAAATCCGGCAGCAGAGCCACTTGCAGGCTACAAGGAAATAAAGCCCATGATTTTCAGCGGTATTTACCCGATAAACCCAGAGGACTATAAAAATCTGCGTGAGGCTTTGGAAAAACTGAAACTAAACGATTCTTCCCTTGTTTGGGAACCGGAAAGCTCTGGCGCACTTGGCTTTGGATTCCGCACGGGCTTTTTAGGGCTTTTGCACATGGAAATTGTGCAAGAACGTTTGGGCAGGGAATTCAATGTTGATATTATCACCACTGTTCCAAATGTGGAATACCGAGTTTTTATGACAAACGGAGAGATGTTCTCCATAGAAAGCCCAAGTAAATTGCCCGATGCGAGCCGTTATGACCACATTGAAGAACCCTATATCAAAGCGCAGATTTTCACACCCAAGGATTATATAGGTTCTCTGATGCAACTTGCAGAGGAAAAAAGAGGCACTTTTGAAACTATGGAGTACCTTGATGAAAGCAAGGTTATTCTGCGCTATGAATTGCCGCTCGCTGAGGTTATGTTCGATTTTTATGACCGCTTGAAATCCGTAAGCCGCGGTTATGCGGGTTTAGATTACGAACAATCAGGTTATCGTGAAAATCCGCTTATTAAGTTGGACATCCTTTTAAACGGCGACCCTGTGGATGCTTTTTCCGTTATAATCCACCGAGAAAAAGCACAGCACTATGCTCAGGCAATCTGCGCCCGCTTAAAGGATTTAATTCCGCGCCAGCAATTTGATGTTGCAATTCAGGGTGCGATTGGCGGAAAAATAATCAGCCGCACAACTGTTAAGGCAGTTCGCAAGGATGTTCTTGCAAAATGCTACGGCGGTGATATTACGCGCAAACGCAAACTTTTGGAAAAACAGAAAGAGGGCAAAAAGCGCATGAAGAACATCGGTTCGGTTGAAGTTCCGCAAAAAGCCTTTCTCGCAGTTCTTTCGCTCTCCAGCCCAAGCGGCCAGAGCAGCGATGATGATTAGCTATTCAATGTTTCGCCGAACGAGAAAAGAACTCTTTGACGTCTTCAATTTCGCTTTCCAGCCCCTCTTTCAAGGCGCAATCCAAAAGCACCTCTCCGGTTTTTAGAAACAGAATTTTATCCGCTATTGTTTTGATTGAATCCAATTCGTGTGTCACTATTAAAACGGAGAGCTTCAGAGACTCCCTCAAAAAAAGCAAAAGGTCATCCAGTGAGCGGCTCGTGACCGGGTCTAACCCTGCGCTCGGCTCATCGCAGAAAAGAAGTTCCGGGTCAAGGGCAATGGCACGCGCAAGAGCGGTACGTTTTTTCATTCCGCCGCTTAGTTCACTGGGCAATTTATCTATGGCGTGGAGCATATTCACTTTTTCCAAACGGCTCGCCACCATATCCTTTATCTCCGATTCCGGAGTTTGCGGGCGGTGCAGACGAATGGGCAGGGCTACGTTTTGAAAAACCGTCAGGGAACTGAGCAATGCGCCGTTCTGAAATAAAACACCGGTGCGTTTTTGCACGGAAATTGGAATTTGCTCTTTACCAGCTTTTAACTTTAAACCGAGAATTTCTATCTCTCCGGCAAGCGCTTTTTCCAAGCCGAGAATGTTGTTCAAAAGCGTGGACTTTCCGCAACCCGATGTACCTAAAATAGCCCGAATTTCCCCTTGCTCCATCGAAAAGGAAATATCTTGCAAAACTATCTTTTTCCCATAGCCTGCTTTTAGATGAGAAACGGAGAGGATAGGCACGGCGGTAAAGTAGAAATTGCTTTTGCTTAAAGGTGCAAAACTATACGAGGCACAGGCAAAAAACCAAAGATTCCATAAAATTTCAAATATATTTTCTCGCAAATTTTAACGATGGGGATTAAAAATTTCGGGAGACCCGCTGTGCTAAAAGGAATGGAAAAGCGGAACCCTTTATCCTTATTCCACATAAAGAAACGGCTGCCATAATTTTCAAAACCAAAGTCTTTACACAAAGAAAAAAGCGAACCATACCACGCAGGTGCTACAAAGCCTTTAGCCTCACCTGCATTTAATTTTTGCCACGCTTGCAAAGCTTTGCTCAAGAGTATTTTAGAGTCATTTTTAGAAAGCCCTGCAAATTCTGCCTGTGAATTTGTTAAACGCAGAGCGAGCCTACCGAGCAGGCTCCTTTTCAAATTTAAATCAGCCTTATGCCTGTATCCGTGCAAATATAGGTTATGCCCGTTTTTTTTCCATTCCAAAAGCTGAAGGGTGAATTTATTTATATCGTCTTTGAAATTTTCCAAAAACGGAATTATCATCAAATTCCAACTGATGCAACTGTCAAATTTTTGCAATTCCGTTGCTATATCCGAAAAATTGCACACGTCAACATCGTGAAATTCATGAACCGGAGAGTAGCGCATCTATCTCGTCTTGGCTTAAAATACCCTCTTCTTTCTTTTCTTCCTTTACTGCTGGAATGGCTGCTGCAATGGCGGCGGCAGCAAAGGGGGCAGTATAAGCTTGCGTTGGAGGAGGAGCCATTGGCAAAGATACTGCGGGTTTGGATAATACAGGCATGGCATAAGCAACGGCACCGCTTGTTTTTCGTTCAATTTGATAAATGGACATAAAAACATCCATTGGCAAGTCATACGAATAGCGAGGGTCCGCAAGGGACTTCTCCCAAGCATCTTTATCGTCAAATAACCATGGAAAGAATCGCGGTTGCATAATTCCTTTTAGCTCCTTTATTAAAATATATAAAATTTTAGCAATATGAGGTACATATTTTCTACATTTATATAATATTTTTGAGGAAAACCATGAAAGCTGAATGGATAAACGCCTTTATTTTAGCCACCAGAGATACTTTCTCTAAAATGCTGAAACTTCACGTAGAAGCTGGTAAGCCTTATCTGTTAACCGAAGAGGTGAACATAAAAGACATCTCCGGCATGATAGGTCTTAGCGGTACAATTAAAGGAGCTGTGGTTATAGGCTTCCCTGAACAGGGTGCTATAAAAACGGCAAATTGGTTTCTGAGCGAAAAATTTACGGAATTAGGTCCTGATGTGAGCGATGCCGTGGGTGAACTTGTGAATATAATAGCAGGCTATGTTAAAAAATTCATTCAAAATGAAAAATTCGGAATCTCCTTGCCATCCATAGCTAGAGGTCCCAAGCACATGGTCTATATGCCCAAATATGCCCCAACCATAGTCATTCCGTTTAGTTGCCCCGAACTCGGTTCTTTTGTGCTTGAAGCAGCTCTTACCGAAGGGCATGATGCTATCTGATAGCCAAGCTTCATACTCTTTAAGCAACTACCTATTTTCTGTTCAGCGACTTATCCGAAAGCAAATCCCTCAGGTTTGGGTTTACGGCACGGTTGCCAGTTTGCAGGAAAAGGGCAAAATGGTTTATATAACTCTTGCGGAATACGAAGATGATTCCGTTTTGCCAAAAGCCTCGCTCAGTGTTACGATGTTCGCTTCGCAATATGCAGCCTTCTGCCGCAACTGGAATGAATTGCCTGTACCTTTTCAAATAAAAAAAGATTTGAAAATAAGAGTTTTACTGGAAGCGGATTTTTATATCCCCCACGGAAAATTTCAGTGCAAAATACTGGACATAGATACCGCATTTACCATAGGGGAAATTGCCATAACCAGAGCGAAAATTTGGGATAGGCTTGTTAAAGAGGAGCTGCATCGCTTAAATGGTGAACTTCCAATGCCTCTTTTACCCTTTAATATAGGGCTTATAACCTCTGAAAACAGCGCAGCCTGCAACGATTTTATTTCCACAATCAGAGCCTCTGGTTATGCCTTTAGCATAACGATAGTACCCGCAAAAATGCAAGGACAAAACACAGAAGCGGATATAATCAAGGCTCTTGATAAGCTGAGAAAATGCGAGGATATGGATGTTGTTTGCATAATAAGAGGCGGAGGAGCAAAAACCGATTTGGTGTTTTTTGACAGCTATGCTCTTTGCAGAGAGGCTGCGCTCTTCCACTTGCCCGTGATAACTGGAATTGGCCACGAAGTTGACGAAAGCCTTTTGGACAGGGTTGCGCATACCCATTTGATAACCCCAACAGATTGCGCAAAGTTCTTGATAGAAAGGGCAGATTTAGCTTGGCAGAGATTGCAAATGATGTCTTTTGAGTTTGAAAATTTAATGCAGATTTTTATAAGAGAGTATGATAAAATGAATTATAAAATTTTAATGCTCTCAAATATATGCAGCAGAAAGTTCGTTCAGGAAAGAGAAAAATTGACCAGGAATATCCTCGGTTTAAAGCGCGGTGCGCCGAAAATAATGGATTTTCAGATGCAGGCTTTGAAGTTGTTGGAAGAAAAAGCCCATACGGCAAATCCTGAGACCCAACTCAAAAGAGGCTTTACCATAACCAAAAATGAAAACGGAAAAGTTCTGCGCTCGGCAAAAGAAGCAACGGCAAGCATGGCTTTGAGAACCGTATTTGCAGACGGCGAAGCGTATTCCGTGTTACCATCACATGGTTAGCTGTAATAGCAAGCTGGAATTTCCTAAATTACTTTTAAAAACAAGTCTGAGGAATTATGTATAAACGAGTTTTAGTTGCTAACAGAGGGCTTATACAGGCAGCGTGCGTACGTGCGATAAAAGGTTTAGATGCGGAAGCCATTGCCCTTTGCGAAGATGGGGATTTTAATCAGGTTGGTGTGCGCGAGGCAACTCGGGCTTATGTGATTAGTTCAAACAAAAAGAGTTCTCCATATTTGGATGTTGAACAGGTTGTGCACGCTGCCGTTGAATGCAAAGCAGATGCCGTTCACCCCGGTTATGGTTTTTTGGCTGCAAGCACGAACCTTAACAAAAAATTATCCGAGCATAACATAGCTTTTATAACTTCAAGCGCATTGACAAAGGGACGTAGCTCCGGCGAGAATAAGAAATTCATAAATGAAGCCGCCATAAAAGCTGGCATAGCTGTTCTGCCTCATAGCGATGTTTTTAACGATATTTCAAAAATTTCAGAAGAAGCAAAGAATATCGGCTATCCCTTGATGGTAAAAGCTGCCAGAGCTGCTAACGGCAGATGTATTAGAGAGGCGAGAAACCCCGCCGAACTGCAAACCGCCATAGACAGTGTTTTGCATCAGTGCGAGCGCTTTGGCTATGAAAAAGACCTTTATCTAGAAAAAACAATAACTCACCCGCATATAATATCCTTTCCGATTTTGCGGGACAAAAATGGCAATTATCTGATTCTCCCAGAATTGGAATGCTCTGTGCAATTTCGTTTTCGCAAACTTTTAGTTGAAAGCCCAAGTCCTTCGCTTTCAAAAGAGAACAGAGGCAAAATATTATCCATGTTACCGGCTTTTATAAATAACCTCGGTTTGGTTGGCCATGCAGATGTGGAATTTTTTGTCTCCGAAAGCGATGTTTATCTTTTGGACGTTAAGGAAAACATCCAGCACTTTCACGGCGTTACTAACTTGCTCACGGGCGTGGACGTTCTGCGCGAGCAAATAAGGCTGCATTCCGGCGAGCCTTTGCTTTTGCAAAAAGATAGCATTAGAACCGAAGGCTCAGTTATAGCTGTGAACGTAGAGGCTATGAATCCCTATAATAAATTTTCACCATCGCCCGGAAAAATAGAGAGGATGTTCATCCCTTATGGAGAGGGAATAGTGGTTCAAAGCCCCTTTGTTTCGGGAGATACCATTTCTCCAAATTACGAATCCGTTTTGGCAAAGGTCATGGCATATTCAAGCACAAGGGCAAAAGCCATATCAAATATGGAAGCTGCGCTCTCCAATTTCCGCATAGAAGGTGTAAGCACAACGCTTCCTTTTTTGCGCGGGATTTTAAAGCATCCGGATTTTTTAAACTTAAAATGGACAGGAATGCATTTGAATTACGAAAGCAGGGTTAGCGAGATTCTGGAAAATATCAATTCTCCTGAAGAAGAAGAGCAAGCTGCTCTTATAGCCGCCCTTGCCCTAAGCACCGATAGCAATGCCTCCACCATTATGGCAAACGCCGAACACGGCGGTTTCTTGTGGGCAATGTTCAGAGGCAACAGAAAGTTGCAATAAGGGAATGCTCTTAAACCTCCCGCTTGCCGCAGCAAAAACACAAATAGAACAGCGGTTAAAAGAGCAAAAACACCTGCTCTTAACCGCTCCAACGGGCACAGGAAAATCATCCTTTTTACCGTGGCTTTTGGCAGGCGAACACGGCAAAGTAGTTGTTTTGCAGCCACGGCAATTAGCGGCGAGGGAATTGGCAAAGTTTTTAGCGAGCAGTTATGGCGAACCCGTTGGCGAAACGGTTGGCTATAAATTCCGCTTTGAGTCCAAAAGCTCCAAAAACACAAGAATCCTATTCCAAACCTACGGCAGTTTCCTCTCCGAAATTCTCAGCGAAAAATATTACCAATTTAACTGGATAGTCTTTGACGAATTCCACGAGCGGAGGGCGGAGATGGATTTGCTTTTGGGGGCAATGCTTGCAAAGGAGCAACGCGTGGCTGTGCTTTCTGCCGAGCTGGAAAGGGAATCGCTGGAAAGTTATCTGGGCGTGAAATGCCTTAAAATTGAAAACCCAGGTTACCCTGTTGAAATAATTCGGCAGGAACTCAGAGCAGGAGAACCGCTGGCAAGCCAAGTGGAGCGCGCGGTTAAGAGCATTTTGTACAATGAGATTGATGGGACAATTTTAGTTTTTTTGCCGGGGAAAGCGGAAATTGCCGCTTGCAGGGAGCGGGTTGCGGAAAGCCTTGGTAAAAATTCACCTGAGCTTTTTTCCCTTTTTGGAGGGCAGTTGAAAGATGAGCAGGAGAGAATTTTTGAGCCTAGCAAAAACACGAGAATAATTTTCACCACGAATATCGCAGAGACCTCGCTGACAATCCCAAATGTCAAAGCCGTTATAGATTCGGGTTTTGAACGCATGGCTTTTGACGAAGCTGGTTTAAGAACTCTAAGGCTTTCGCGAATTACCATGCAAAACGTAGTGCAAAGAACTGGAAGAGCTGGCAGAACGCAAAAAGGCTTGTGTGTGCGCTTGTGGAGCGAGCGTGAAGAGGCAAATTTTGCGACTTCCATAAAACCAGAAATTGAGCGCATAAATGTAGAGAGATTTTTGCTTCAAAAAATTTCACTTGGAGGAGCTTTTGATTTATTGACTGAATTACCCAAGCAAAAAGAAATTTCCGCCTTGCAAAAACTGGAAAAATTAAATTTGATAAAAAATAAAAAAATAACCGAGCTTGGCAAAAACGCTTTGCTTGTCCCTGTGCAATCGCTGGAACTCGCCTGCGCCATCGCTTTGCAAAAAACGCTTTCAAAGATAATTTTAGCCATCGCCGTGATTTTGGAGAGCGAAAACAAAAGCGGAAATATTTTGCACTTGGCGGAGGACTTTTTGGAAGGCAAGGGAAGGTGGCAACGCGAAGAAAAGCTGCATTTTGAGCAACTGCAACGGTACGCTGCATCTCGCATCACCGCTTCGGCAGAAACTGCTGATGCAATAGAATTCCTATTGCAGAGCTTTCAGAACGCCCTTGCATATAAAAGCGATGGCGAACAGTATTACAAAACAAAAGATGGCATTTCCGTTTTTTGCGAAGCCAAGGAAAAAGCGATTTTGGTTTTGGGTTTGATGCGAAGCGAAAACATCAAACTTCAAAAGACTACGGCGAATCTATACGTTCCGGTTCCAGAAAAATATTTGTCAAGCGGTGAGTCGCGTATGGAGCTACAATGGAAAGCGAGCCAAAAGCAATTTGTTGCTATGAGAGTTAGCTCTTTTGGCAAAGAGGAGTGTTCTATAGATGAGCGAAAATCTTTGGAGAGCCAAACTTCCGCTGCTTGGAAAATTTTGATGGAAAAGGAGGACTTCACAAGCCAGTGGCAAACGGAGGCAAATTTAACTTTGCTTGCAAAAATGAAACTGGCTTCGCAACTTTTTCCAGAGCACAATTTTCCCAAATTTGATGCTGAGGATTTCTCTTTGATTATGGATGAATTTTGCTCCAGAGTTTTTTTGCTGAGGGATTTGAGCGATGAGAGGTATAGAAAAATCATCGAGGATTATTTTGGAATTCATTGGTTGGAATGGCTGCATAAAAATTTCCCAAGCTCGCTGAAACTTCCAAACGGCAGAGTAGCAAAATATCTGTACAATTCGGAAGGAATGGTGGAACTCTCCGCGAGGCTCGGCGATTTTATAGGTATGCAGGGCGAGCATTTTATAGCGGAGAATCGTTTGCGAGTTCGCTATGACATTTTAGCTCCGAATTACCGCACGGTTCAAAAGACTTGGAATTTAAGCGACTTTTGGCAGAATACTTATCCGCAGGTGAAAAAAGAACTTAGGGGTCGTTATCCAAAACATCCCTGGCCTTAAATTTCACACCGTCAAATAATCCCGCTTTGCCAAGCTCATCGCTATTTTTTTTTCGTAATACGCTGCTTCGTTTATAAAAGCTGGATAGCAGGTTTCGCCTTCCCAAAGGATTTCCTTGCCGTCAAAACCCAAGAATACAGGCATTCCAGCACTTAGCTCGCAAAAATCCTTGCCCTGCAAAGCGGGATGCACCATAGCGGTTATGTTGCCTTCGCTGTCCCTTGGATAGTCCACATTGCGCATTTCCGAGAATGTTTCAATCTTGCCGTTTGCTTTTGGCAAGCCACCATTTTTCCAAACCTCAAGGAGTTCCAAAAAACGAAAAATAACTCGCTCCACCTTGAAAAACAATTCCGCATCAAGCGTTCCGTGAGCTTGAGGACCTGCCTCTATGCAAACATCTGTTTTTGCTACGGTGCCAATATAAGGCGATTCCGCACGCTCTTCTTCTTGCAAATAAATATGAATATACGTAAACTCTTTTGCTATATGCGCGCAAATATTCAATATATCCGGGTCTATGTGGCTTAAAATCAGCGTAACGCCCATATTCGCCGTGGTGTTGTGCAGATCTAAAATGAAATCGGGAGCATCTTCCGTGCCTTTTTGCCCAAGCATTGCGTTTATGACCTTTGCCCTGATATTCTCCAACCCTTCTGCCTTTGAGTTAAGGTTTGACATCGCAAAGCATCTATTCAAATCGCAGTCTATGTATCTGCGGCATTTCTCCGCGGCTGCCGGGTTAGCCAAAAGCCAGCCGTGTTTTTTTGCCAAATAAACACCCGTCAGTTCATTCCCGTGCGTTCCCCCGCAAATTATTATTTTGTTTGCCGATATCATTTGTGTTTAATGTATAAAAAAATTCTATATTACCCTTATGAAAAAGAATAATAACATCGTAACCAGTCTTGCTGAAACGAGCAAAATTGGTATTGCAGGTATCTTAGCCGGTATATTTTGCGTTATTTTTGCGGTGATTTACACTATTGTCCGTTATGCAAGAGGCGAGAATAAATAACTTTGCTATCCATAACGGTAAACAAGCATAATGCCGAACAAAGACTAGACCGCTTTTTGCGCAAAACCTTTCCTGCTGCACCCCTCGGTTTGCTCTTTGCAATTTTACGCAAAAAAAAAGTGCGGGTAAATGGAGTGGCAGGGAAGGCAGCTCAAATGATGCACGAAAATGATATTGTGCAAATTTATGAGAATTTACCGCAGGAGTCTAAAAATTTTTCCGAGCAAAGAAAAATGACCCCTGACATAAAGAAAAAATTGGGCTTTGTTATGCTAAACTCCGATTTTGCAATTATCAACAAACCTTGCGGGCTTGCCAGCCAATCAGGGAGTGGGATAAGCGAGGATGAATCTTTGGTTGGAATGCTTGAAATTTGGGCAAGGGAAGAGAATCTGGATTTTAAACCTGCTCTGGTACATCGCTTGGACAAAGAGACATCTGGTTTGATAATAGCTGCACTTTCGGGTGCAGCCTTGCGCCAGTTTGGAAGCATGATAAGAGAGCGAAAAATAAAAAAAGAGTATTTGGCTCTGGTAAAAGGGAATATGCCGCAGAAAAGCGGAAAAATAAGTATGCCATTGCCGGGTGATACCAAAATTTCCGTCAGTAAATGGGTAGTGGAAAAAAGTTTTAAGGAATGCGATTTGGTTAGAGTTGGCTTAGAAACGGGGCGCAAGCATCAGATAAGGATTCATTTTGCGCAAATTGGGCATCCGCTTTTAGGGGATTCCAAACACGGAGATTTTGCGTTGAACAGAAGATTTAAAAAAGAATTTGGGCTTTCGAGATTATTTTTGCACTCCGCATATTTGGAATTCAACTGGAATGGGGAAAAAATAAGACTAGAAGCCGAATTGCCCACGGAATTGGAAAAAATTTTCTAAATTTTGTTCCGTGCCCTTCATATTGATTTTTGCGTTTTTATTTTCCTTAGCTTTCGCCGATGAAAGTGAAATAGTTCGCTTAAACAGAGACGAATTCATTAAAATCGCCTTAAAAAACGAGCCTAGGTTTAAGGAAAGCCAGATGGCTATTTTAACAAAAGAAGACAGAATTGAAGTGATAAAGGCTGGAGCCTTACTCCCAAAATTTGAATTTTCAATGCTATCAGGGGCTGTTCCCGGTTTAAGAAGGCGCGTAGATTATTACGGCGAAACAGTTAAAATTTGGGACTTTACTGAAATGGGACCTTTCTTTGGAATGAATATACAAGCAGCGCAACCTTTGAATTATGGGCAGTTGCAATTGGGATTAAAAGCTGCAAGAGCGGATTTGCAGCAAAAAAAAATGGAACTTGAGGGAAAAGAGCACTTCAAAAAGGTAGAATTTTTAAGTTATTATTATGGTTATTTGCTCGCAATAGAAATGGACAAGCTTGCGCAAGACGGTTATAAGCAAATGCGCAAAGCCGCTGATAAAATGGAAGAAGCACTTGATGAAGATGAAGAAGGTGTTTCGCAAATGGATCTATTGGAGTTAAAAGCCGGTTTTTTTGAAATAGACAAGGCAGTTTTAGATGCAAAAGCGGGTTTAAAAAAAGCGCGGCTAGCCACAAAATTCGCCCTTGGCTTGCCGGATTCCTCCATATTTGAACCTGCCGATAGCGTGCTTGCCGCAGCTAGTGATTTTGTACCAAGTTTAGATTCTTTAAAAAGGTGGGCTAACGTATATCATCCTGACATTCGCCGTCTTATAGCTGGTTTAGAAGCAACAAGCATGCAAATGGAATTGGCTGCCGCAAAATTTGCTCCAGAATTCTTTATAATAGGAGAATTTGAATACGCAAAATCATGGTCAGGTGACCGCACCAGCCTTTCAAAAGATGCCTTCGCACCAGACCCTGTAAATAAAATATCCGGCGCATTTGGAATAGGTCTAAGATATAGGCTGAATCTTTGGAACCAGTGGGAGCAATACAAAAGCGCACGCACAGACTACCGCATTTTGCGGCAAACCGAAAGTTACGCCAACAAAGGGATAGAATTGCAAATAGAGGAAAAATACGAAGATTTTCTCGTTGCAAAAAACAAATTGGAAAGTGCCAGAAATGCTCTTAGGGCTACGGAAGGGATGCTAAAAGGAGCAGCACTTCAATACGATATAAATCCCGGCAAAACATCTGGGCTTTTGGCAAGCACATACAGAAAAAACCTGCTTATGCAAAAAGATTATTACTTTGCCGTATATGAATATAATATGGCAGTAGCCAGATTGCTTGCACAAGCGGGGTATTCTAATTGAAAACAGCTAGTGGTAAGTGGCTAACGGCTTGGTCATTACTGTTTTTTTTATTTGCAAACTCCAGTGCAGGCATTCCGTTGCCTGATTCCTATATTGCGCAAAACAAGGGTTTAACTACAGGGATGGGTTTTGGTACAAGAAGCTATACAAACTGTAAAACATTATGGACATGGACAGGCTACGGGCAATATTCTTATAACCCTATTTTATCCAGTGGAATGAGCATCATGTTTTTGGGTGGAAATCTGGATTCCGTATATAATTTTATAGACCAAAAATATTCATTAAACGCAAAATTTACGTATAATCAGCCAAAATACGTTTTAACCGCTGGTCCGGTATTCTCTCTTAAAAACACAAACCTGAAAGCTTTAAGAAAAGAATTTACCCATATAGGAATTGATGAAAAAACTAAAGCAATAGCAAAGACCGAATGCGAAGAGTTACTTGATAAAACAGGTTCAAGCATCGGTTACCAAAGCGGCATCGGTTTTTTGCTCACGCCAAATTTGGGTTTGACTTTTGGGCATAATTCAGATTTAACATTTAAAGGTACTTTTACACCTTCTTTCAGCGGTTCAATTGCTTTTAATCTGCGAGAATTATTTGAAAAATTAATGGAAAACACAGAAAATTTTTGGCTATCGTTCGAATATTCAATTTCAATGATAAAAGATAAGCACATGACTCGCGATATTATTCTAGGGTTAGCAATGGGATTTTAATCGCTTTTTTTATTCTCCTAAAATCCAATTTGCTACCTATAGCCCTGTAACCGCGAATTTCCCCAAGTTCTGCCAAGTTATATTCTTTGCCGTCAATTTGCGCCATAGGAACTTCTTCATCAAAAAATAAGAGCATAGAGCTTTCTGGATTATCTGTTAAAAGCGAAAATTCCGTTGTCTGTGGAGCGTTTTCCAAATTGAATCTTTTAACACAATATTGCGAACCTGCACCGTCAAAATACAAGAGCGTAAAAATTTTTGAGCTTTCATAGCGAGCTATATAAGATATTTGCTGCCCCACCAGAATGGTTTCACTTGCCTCGTAAATTTTTGCCATTCCATTTTCCCTAATCGCAAGGAGCTTATCAAATTTGCCGAATTCGCCAAGGCTTTCACCCTTGTTTGCAATGCTAACCACGCCCGATGGCCTGTCGAAAAAGAGCTCCATATCACCGAGGGTGCTGGAGCCTCTTTTCAGCATTTTAACTGTTTTAACAGCGTATTTGGTTACCAAATTTCCTATGGCATCTCTGCCTTTAACAAGGCTCTCCGAAAAATCAACTGGGATTTCCAATTTGATTCTCGGTTTTGGTTTTAAGAAAACAGTAACGCTTTCAGCTTCGCCATTTGGATTAGAGGTTATCCACAGGAGTTTGGAGCCCGCTGTTCCCTTGCCTACCGAATAAACTTTTTCCCTTGTTATGCCGCCTACGTTGAATCGCTTTATATAAGCAGGACCATCTTTGCCGTCCTGATAAATCACGTTGTAAATTCTGCGGGTATCGTCTTTGTTGAATTTTTCCACAAGCAAAATATCCTTGCCTATGAACGCTTTATCAGAAACCTTGAACACTTTAAAAGTTCCGTCTTGGCAGAACGCGATTAAATCGTCGTATTCTGAAACATCAAATAGATATTCCTCTTTTTTTAAACTGGTGCCTACAAAACCTTCTTTGCGGTGAACATATAATTTTTGATTGGATAAAGCGACGTGAATTGCATTAACCTTGTCAAACTCCCCTATTTGCGATTTGCGTTCCCTACCAGTGCCATATTTTTTCAACAGACCCTTAAACCAATTCACCGCGTAATCTATTAAATGTTCAAGATTATAAGCGGTTTCCTTTATCTGCTCATCTATCTCCTTTAAAAGTTCGTCCGCTTTTTTTTGGTCAAAAAGGGAAATTCTGCGCATGGGAATTTCAACTAATTTTAAAATATCCTCTGTCTCCACTTTGCGGCGAAGTTTTCTCACAAAGGGTTTTAAGCCACTGTCAACAAGGGAAATCATCTCCTCTTTGTTGTGTGCTTTTTTAATCACTTCATAAACTTCCTTTTCTATGAAAATCTTTTCCAAACTCACCAAATGCCAGCGTTCTTGCAAATGATTCATTTTGTTTGTGAGTTCCCATTCCAAAAGTTCCTTTGTGTGCTCCGTACTTTTTTTTAGGATTTCTGTTGAACCCAAAAATTGAGGCTTGTTGTCAACTATTACGCAATTGTTTGGGGCTATGGATTTTTCGCAATCGGTAAAAGCATAAAGAGCATCTATAACTGTTTGCGGGTCGCTTCCGGGTTGTAGATGTATAATGAGTTCAACAGAACTGGATGTGTGGTCATCCACTTTCTTTATTTTTATTTTGCCTTTTTCGTTTGCCTTTGTTATGCTGTCCATAAGGCTAACGGTCGTTGTTCCAAAAGGAATTTCTCTTATGACAAGAGTTTTAGAATCCTGTTTTTCTATGCGTGCTCTTATTTTGATGCGTCCACCGCGAAGCCCATCGTTATAATCACTCACATCTATTATGCCGCCTGTTGAGAAATCTGGGTAAAGCTCAAATTTTTTGCCTCTAAGTGCGGCAATGCTGGCTTCGCAAAGCTCACAAAAATTATGTGGCAAAATGCTAGTGCTCAAAGCTACCGCAATGCCGTCCACACCTTGCGCAAGCACAAGAGGGAATTTAACCGGCAGGCAAACCGGCTCTTTGCTTCTGCCATCGTAGTTGGGAATCCACTCGGTAGTTTCTGGATTAAAAAGCACTTCAAGGGCAAATTGAGAAAGCCTTCCCTCTATGTAGCGAGGTGCAGCAGGGGAATCTCCGGTTATCAGGTTTCCCCAGTTTCCTTGGGTTTCTATCAGCAGTTTTTTTTGCCCCATGTTCACAAGGGCATCACCGATGGAAACATCACCGTGAGGATGATATTGCATAGTGCGCCCAACGATGTTCGCCACCTTATGCATCCGTTCATCGCTTCTATTCATTTCGTAGAGCGTGTGCAAAATGCGCCTTTGCACGGGTTTTAAACCGTCTTCGTAATAAGGCACGGCACGGTCTAAAATCACATAGCTGGCATAATCTAAATACCAGTTATCGTAAAGATTTTCTAAATGGTCAGACATCTCTCTCCATTGTATTAACTAAATATCAACATCGCCACAATTAAATCAAATATCAAAATTGAAACACACGAACTGACAACCACATTCATAGCAGCAAGTCCAACGCCTTTCGCACCAGCACCAGCTTTTAACCCGCAATAATAACCCAAAAGATAAATCAGCGTTCCAAACACAAAAGATTTTATCACGCCCGAAAATAAATCTCTGATATCAAACATATATTGCATTCCCGTATAATAGGTGTAACTGGTTATGTCCAGCGCAAGAACGCAAACAAGCCAACCGCCGATAAGCGCAAGGCAATTGGATATAACGCTAAGTGCCGGAAGCATCACAAAAAACGCGACAAATCTCGGCAAAGCTAAATAGCGCAAAGGGTCTAGCCCCAAAGCCTCATAAGCCGCCAATTCTTCCTTTTCTTTCATGGTGCCTATTTCCGCAGCGAGAGCACTCCCTACTCGCCCTGCTAAAACTAAAGCGGTTAAAATGGGTCCCAATTCAATCAGAATCATCTTACATGCAGCGGTTCCCACAAATTTATCTGGAACCAAATTTCTAAACTGATACTGCGCCTGTACAGTTGCCACCATCCCTGTGAAAATAGATGTGACAAACAAAAGCGGCAAACTGGAAACCCCAATGGATATCATCTGCTTTAGAGTTAAATTCATAACTCTGGGCAAAAAAGGAAGTCTCTTCAAGGTGGAGAGCAAAAGAACAACAACCTCACCTATGGCGGATATGCCATCAACAAACACCTTGCCTGTGCTATAAATTGGCGAAAGCGATGTTCTCATTGATAAGCTCCGCTAAAAGCATCATCTGGATGTGGAACCGGTGTAAACCTATGGTCTTTGAATTTAGTAAATTCACCGTGAAATTCAAGCCTAATATCCGCAGTGGGACCATTCCTATGCTTTGCAACTATTAAATGAGCTTCCAGTTTTTCCTCTTCCGGCATTTCATAAGCGTCTTTTCCCTTTTTTTCCTTTTCTTTTGCAGGGCGGTGTATAAACCAAACCATATCGGCATCTTGCTCTATGGAGCCGGAATCGCGTAAATCCGAGAGTTGCGGGCGGCCTCCTGTAGGGCGATTTTCCACATTTCTGTTCAACTGTGCAAGGGCGAGAACCGGAACCTGAAGTTCCTTGGCTAACACTTTTAGCATACGGGAATTCTCCGCAACACCAACCGCCCTGTTTTCCGCATTTCCATTTATCTTCATCATTTGCAGATAATCCACCACCACAAGGTCTAAATTGTTGTTGTGTTTTCTTTTGAATATTCTGCACTTAGAAATCAAATCAAAGGCGCGTACCTCGCTTGAATCATCTATAAAAAGCGACATATCCGCCATTTCTTTTGATTTTGCGAGCAAAAAGTGAATGGTCTCCGTATCTATCTTTCCATGCCGCAGCCTGCTTTGGTCAATTTCCGCTTCTGAACTCAATACCCTTATAGCTAACTGTTGAGCGTTCATTTCAAGGCTAAAGAACAACACAGTTTTGTTTTGCTTTGCGGCATTCGTGGCAATATTGAGCGCAAGTGCTGTTTTTCCCATAGAAGGACGCGCCGCTAAAATGATTAAATCGGTTTTTTGCAAGCCGTTTGTTAAATTGTCCAGGTCTTTGAAATCGGTTGGGCAACCGGAAAGCAAGCCGTGTTGCCGCATAGCGAGCTTATTCAAAAAATCCATCGCAACTTTGCTCAAAGGCTCTGCATTCTCTCTTACCTGCTCTGTTACCAGGTCAAAGGTTCGCTTTTCCGCAGCTTGTAAAACCTCTTCGGTATTTGCGGTGGGTTCCAAGGATTCTTTTATCGTTTCATTGGAATATGAAATAAGCTGACGCAAGATATATTTACCGCGAATCATCTCCGCATAGTAATCCACATTTGCCGCGCTGGGAACGGACTCCATGAGCGAAAAGATGTAGTCTTTGCCGCCTACTAACGCAAGTTTGCCGTTTTTTTCCAAAACATCGGCAATCGTCATAACATCTATCGGATTTCCGCTTTCGGTAAGCGTAACCATCGCATTCCACACAGCCTGATGTTTTTCCAAATAAAATTCCGTGCCGTTTCTCAATATGAGCGAAACTTCGCTAAGCGATTTAGGGTCTTGAAGAATACCGCCCAAAAGCCACACTTCGGCATCTACGGCTTGTGGATATTCCTTGGAATAATAATCGGACATTTCTTGGAATGTAGAAAAGTACTACCTTAATACGATTGTCCCTTTATAGCGGCTTGGAATTTGGCGAAAGAAGCGAACTGCATAATGTAGTTCTGCTCTATCTGGTTTTCCGCCACTTTCGCGGCTTCAATGTCTATATCCACATTGTTCACTTCGCCGGGGTTTGTGGGGTCGCTGGACTGGTAAGAGTAGGCTTCAACTTTTCTCAGAGAGGCTTTGCGCCCAATATCCATGTGTTCTTCATGGGTTTTTGCGCCGTTCACCTCTTTTTTCATGGCTTCGCGCACTTGCTCTTCAAAATTGACCTCCACGCGTTTATAACCGGGAGTTTGGGCATTGGCTATATTCTGGGCATAAGCACGGCCACGCATGGCGTTGGCATCAAGCCCTTTATACACCAGCATACGGGTTTCCGTATTGAAAAGCCTGTTGCGGATAGAAGCAGTAGCATTATCTGACATACCTTCGTTAAAGCAAAAAATGTGCCAGTTTTTGCAACAATAATATCGTAAACGTCGATTAATCACCCTTGACAAATGTGTAAAATTTTTCTATATTACCAATAAATATGACCACTAGCCCAAAAATGGCAATTAACTCTAACATTCTCGTGGATAATTATCATGCGAAGCACCATCATCATAACGGTCTGAACCAGAATTCACAGAATTTGCAGAATGAACAAAATTCCCAACAAGGAGGTCAACAATGATTACGCGGTATCATAAACTCGCACTCACGGCAGCCTTTGCGCTTGCTATGGCTTTCACTTTTTCCTGCTCCGATGACGACAACCAAGGCGGACAAACGAGTTTATGCGGTGGCATAGGCTATGACCCGAGCATTTATCGCTGCGAATTAGGGGAGCTTATCGGCAAATGCAGAGGCGAGGATTATTATGTTACTTATGAGCGGTGCGTTGATGGAGTGGTTGTGGATAATAACAACAGCAGTTCATCCGTTAATTCGTGTGCGAGTTTTGTGAATGGAACAAAGCGGGAACATTACGGAAAGGAAAAAGAACAGTTTTGCGATTCTCGCGATGGCAAAAAATATGTTTATGTGGAGATAGGCGGGCAAACTTGGATGGCGGAGAATCTTAACTATGACGTAGAAAATAGTACTTGTTTGGACGATGACCCTGCCAACTGCGAAAAATACGGTAGATTGTACACTTGGGCAACGGCTATGGCATTGCCAATTTCTTGCAATACTAATTCTTGTTCTTCGTATATATTGGCAAAGCATAAAGGCATCTGTCCTTATGGTTGGCATATTCCAACTAATGCGGAGAGTGATAATCTTATGCTTTATGTGGTGGGTGGCAGTATTAGTGTTTATGGTACAACGGCAGGCAAATACTTAAAAACAACAAGCGGCTGGAACAAGAGCGGTAATGGTACTGATGATTACGGCTTTTCATTACTGCCGATCAATGACGGTGAAGGCGGTCCCAACGGCAACGACTCTTGGTGGAGGTCCAGTGAACTCGGTAGTTCTCTCACTTACTATCGGTTGATGTATTATGGTAGCGAGCCAGCTGTTTTATACTACGACTATAAACGCTACTTGATAAATGTCCGTTGTCTCAAAGACGATTGAGCGTGTAGCTAAAAAGAATTTGTACCACGGTGGTGCGAAACCTTGCCAAGTCTCATTTCTCTGCGGAAATTTGGTAAGGGTAAACAAACCAGCAGAGAAACATAGGAGAAGAGAAGATGGCAACGAAACTTTTAATGACTGAAGCAAAAAAGCAACTAGAACGGTTTAAAAAAATTGCCTCCAATAAGAAATTCGAACTCGAAGAACCAAATAATGGTGGTAACTATGTCCAGGTATATCGATGCGAAAAAATAGGCTGTTTTAAATTCGATAAAGGCGATCTAGTATTTGTGTTCCATAATAGTCATCACTATGGCAAAGCAATAAGAATGATAGATAAGTCACCTAATCCTAATGATAAAAGAGTTGTGTTGTCAAATGATGACATAAAAAGTGCAATATATGAGACACCTTTAAAAAAATGAGGAGAAATTTAGCTGGCGGCGCAGAAACAGCAGGCAAGCATTTGAAGGCAACGAGCGATTGGAGCTGGTACGATAACGACCTTTATGGCGGTCTGAATGTGAAAGGTCAGGACACGTATGGATTTTCCGCCCTGCCGGGCGGCAACGGCAGTTCAGGTGGCAGTTTCAGCAATGTCGGCAACTTCGGCAGCTGGTGGAGTGCCAGTGAGATCAATAGCAGCAGCGCCCACTTCAGCACCATGGACTACAACAACGAGTATGTGCACTGGTACAACGGCGGTAAGGGCGGCTTGTATAGTGTTCGTTGCCTCCAAGATTCACCTTGAGCCGGTTTAACAGCACGCCGTGTTAGCGTAGCTGGCACAATGCGCCGCCCATAGCGAAGCAAAGCGTAGCTGTGGGCGTTTTCTATCTTTACACCAAGAGGTATTTATGTTAAGACAAGTAATGATCCCAAGCAAAGAAAATTCCACCATCTCCATACCTGCCGAATTTTACGGAACGGAGGTAGAAATAATTGTATTCCCATTAGAAACGCAACAAACAAACACAACAAAAAAACTACCCCACTACATAGGCTTAAATATGCCCGATTTCAAATTCAACAGAGAAACCGCAAATGCCAGATAAAGTATTTATAGACACCAACATATTTATATACTATCAAAGGTCAGACAACCCTCAAAAACAAACTATCGCAAAAAGCCTGCTAGAAAACAACAACTGCGTAGCAAGCACACAAGTCATAAGCGAAATAAGCAACATACTCACAAAAAAATACCCCACATTGGAAAAAGAAATACAATTATTCATTTTACGACAGCCTAATAATCACAACCGCCCTAGAAGCAAACTGCAATATCCTTTACAGCGAGGATATGCAAAACGGTCAAATAATAGAAAACACGCTTAGAATTGTAAACCCGTTTGTCGGTTGAACCTACCGCCACCTCCACTGTGCGCCCCGTATGGGCGCGATTTATCGCACCCTTACTTCTACACCCGCAGCTAGGTAATGGTGTGTTAGGATTTCTATATTAATCATTATGGAAAGAAAACTTTCAAAGCAGAAAATAGCCTTGAACTATTTCATAAAGCACCAAAAAGAGCTTTGCAAACGTTTTTTTGGCAAAGAGCTGTTGCTTTCCGGCAGGAAAATAATAGATGCTTTTGATTCGCTTGGAGAAGCAGTTGAATTTTGAAGACGAATTTGCCGAAATATTCCCCGACACTGAACATTCAGCGATTGAAGAAAGATATATCTTGCTTGGACTTTCGGAAATTCACAAAACATTGATTGTAATTTACACCGAAAGAGACTGTAAAAACAATGAACAAACAATACTCAGAATAATCAGTGCAAGAAAAGCAACAAAAAAGGAATTTCTATATTATTGGATACATCGCAAACAAAAGGAGCAAATATGAGAAAAGAATATGATTTTGCGAAAATGCAAGGGAAACCAAACCCTTACGCCAAACTATTAAAAAAGCGAATTACCATAAATGTAAGCACCCAGATAATAGATTATTTCAAAGCAATAGAAACAAGCTCCGGCATTCCATACCAATCTTTAATATGTTCATATTTAGCAGATTGTGCCATACAAAAAAGAAAAATTGCTTGGGCAAGCGGACGTCAAGCCACCTTGTAGCTTCTCCTTCTGGCTTGTTCAGTGTTCGTTGCGTCTAGGATTCACCTTGAGCCGGTTTAACAGCGTTGTGTTAGCGAATTTTCTACATTTCCCTCATGCGCATAATAGAGCAAATAACAAACAGAGGTTTACCGCTAAGAGGCAACGATATAGATACCGACCGCATTATACCCGCAAGATTTTTGAAAAGCGTAACTTTTGAAGGCTTGGGCGAACATGCCTTTGAAGACGACATTGAAGGCCTTAGCAAGCAAGGTGGAACTCATCCGTTTAGGGAGCCAAAATATAAAGGGGCTGGAATTTTAATTTCCAACCGCAATTTTGGATGCGGCTCAAGCAGGGAACACGCACCCCAAGCCCTTATGCGCTTTGGGATAAAAGCCATCATAGCCGAAAGCTACAGCGAGATTTTTTTTGGAAACTGCGTTTCAATAGGCATTCCATGCTTTGCCGCAAACCACGAAACCACAGAGGAAATTCTAACTTGGGTTGAAGAAAATCCATCCGAGGAATTTTCCGTGAGCGTCAAAGAACTCAAAGCCACGCTTGGCGAAAGAACCTTTGAACTCAAATTGGCAGAGGGTCCGCGTGGGCAGTTTTTAGACGGTTCCTGGAATGCAAGAAGTATTTTGCTTTTGAATAAAGAAAAAATTGAGAACTTGGCAAAAACACTACCCTATTAGGCAAAAAATATGAAACCTTTGGTTATAATTCCAACCTACAACGAAATGGAAAACATCCCGGATTTCCTGCCTTCGGTTTTGGCGCAGAATCCGAGTTTGGAGATTTTGGTTGTGGACGACGGTTCGCCAGACGGCACCGGGGATTATGTTGAAAATTTGTCCAAGGAAAATGGCAGAATTCATCTTCTGCGGCGAGAAAAAAAGATGGGCTTGGGAACGGCTTATGTAGCTGGCTTCAAATGGGCATTGGAAAGGGATTACGATAGAGTTTTTGAGATGGATGCGGACGGGAGCCACAGCCCGCAGGTTTTGAACACTTTTTTAAAAGAATCAGAGGATGCGGATTTGGTTTTGGGAAGCAGGTATTTAAACGGAAAAATTTCCGTTGTGAATTGGGATTGGAAAAGGCTGATTTTGAGCTATGGAGCAAATTTTTACACAAGGTTCATAACCAGAATGCCCTTTGCGGATGCAACTGGAGGCTTTAAATGCTTTAGCCGCACAGCTTTGCAAAACCTAGACCTTAGCGAACTTAAAAGCGATGGCTATTGTTTTCAGATAGAAACTACTCATAAACTTTGGAAAAAGGGTTTAAAAATAAAGGAAATACCCATAATTTTCACCGACCGTACTAAAGGTTCCTCTAAAATGAGCGGCGGAATAATATCAGAGGCATTTTTTCTGGTGCTAAAACTGAGGCTTAAACCCGACTAATTCCATCAGGTATTTTTCTATATTGGAAGCACACAAATGTAGTGAGGTCCCTATGAAAAAAATCCTTTCTGGCGTTTTATTCCTTACTGTTTTTGCAAGTAGCGCCATAACCCAAAACGACATAATAGGCAATTGGACTTTGGTTCCAAAGGAACTTGACCCAAATTCCATCATAAACCTTGAAAAAGACACCTTAATACTCACAAAAGATTGGAAATTTTCGGAAACCAGTTATTACAACATAAATTATCTAGGCTATGGCGCAAATAAAATTGATTTGAAATATAGACTGAAGATAATCGCTGAGGGCGAATATCGTCTAGACTCGGAACTCAAAAAATACCCCAAAAATACCACAAGAGAAATAATAGAAGGCTCTGCCAGCGATGAAGCAGCCGCCCAAAACTCCTTAAAGGAAATTGAAAAACTTATAAAAGAAGAAATCAAAAACTTTATTCCTATTCTCAATGTATCGGAAACAGAACTAGAATTGCAAAGCACAAGTTGGATATTAAAATTCACAAAACCAAAAAGTCTCCCCGTTTCTAAACTAATCCAAGACACCATACCTTTCTTTGCTCCAGAAGGATGGCGTTATCCAGAAAACGCAAAGGAGTTGGCTAACTTCCCCAAAAGATTGAAAAGCAATGATAAAAGCCTGCTCACAGTTGCAAAGGGCGATTTCAATGGAGATGGTTTAATAGATGCTGCTGCATATTTGATGAATTCTGAGACCGGGCAGGTGGCATTATTCGTCAATATATCCCAAAGCGATGGTACTTATGAACTCATTCCTTACGGCAACGCAGATAAAAATACCACAGTGGCAAATGGCGTTATGCTTGCGCCAGTCGGTGAATATGTAAATTCGGCTACAAAAAAGAAAATAACAATAGAGAATCCCGGTTTTATGATGATTATTTTTGATACTAACGCAACTTTGGTCTACCGAGATGGAAATAACTGGGCGAGCATTCCGCTTGGAAAGAAATTTTAAGGATTCAGTTGCGAATTGAAAAATGCGTTCAGGGTGGCTTTGGGCTTGTTCATTTACCAGATGGCTCTGTTTGCTTTGTGGAAGGAGCGTTGCCGGGTGAACTGGCGGAAATAGAAATAACGGAGAGAAAAAAAGATTTCGCAAAAGCGACAACTGTAAAAATTTTGGAGCCGAGCAAAGGCAGGCGAAAGCCGCCTTGCGAATATTACGGCAAATGCGGGGGTTGCAACGCACAATATGCGGAATTTGAATTGCAAATAGAACTTTTAAGGCAAATAGTTTTGGATTTATTTTTAAGAACAGCGAAGTTAAATTTGCCGCAAAACTTTGAAATTCACAGTGGAGAAGAATGGAGCTATCGTTGCAGAGCGCAGGTTTTCGCTACAGGAAAAAACATCCCCTGGGGTTTTAGGGAACGAGCCACAAACAATGTAGTGCCAATAGAAAAATGCCTTGTTCTGTCGCAAAATTTAAATGAAAAACTGAAAGAAAATTCAAATTCAAAAAAATGCCATTTATTTGACAATCAAAGCGAAAAATTTTTGGGCAAATATATTCAAGCGGATGAAAGCGTATTTTTTCAAAGCAATTTGGAATTGCTTCCCAAGTTGATAGATGAAGTTAAAAAAATTGCAAGTGGCGGCGAGCTTCTTTTGGATATTTTTTGCGGGGTGGGATTGTTTTCCGCATTTTTGCAAGACATGTTTGGGCAGGTTATAGCTATTGAGCAAAATTCCCATTGCCGAAAATTCGCTGAGAAAAATCTGGGCAAAAACTGCGCATTTCATGCCATGAGCGCAGAGGAATGGTGCGAAAAGAATTCCGAGCTTTTAAGCAAAGCTTGTATTTTAATAGACCCACCTCGCGCAGGGATTACAGACAAACTGTGTGATATTTTTTGCAAAAACAAAGCCAGCAAGCTAATTTATATTTCCTGCAATCCAGCAACTCTTGCCCGTGATACCCGTAAATTGTTAAACGCCGGCTACGAACTCGCCGACATTCAGGGTTTTGCCTTTTACCCTCAAACATTTCACTTGGAAATGATGGGAGTTTTTAAATGCCCTTAAAATTTTATCCCATAAGTTTGGGCTGCGCGAAGAATCAAGTTGATAGCGAGCGAGCGGTTGCGGAGCTTTTATCGGCGAATTTCAAAATAGTTGAAAGCCCAGAAAAAAGCGACGTGATTTTGATAAATACATGCGGTTTTATAGAATCCGCAAAAGAGGAATCCATAGAGGCAATTCTCTCGTTTTCAAGGGAAAAAAAAGCAAAACAAAAAATCATGGTTTATGGATGCCTTAGCCAAAGATATGGAAAGGAGCTTGCAAAGGAAATTCCCGAAGCGGATTTTTGGCTGGGGAACTACAACCCCGGAATGCTTTTAAAAAAATTGGGCTATGAATCTCAGGCAAAATTGTGCAAAGCCAGCCCTCCGAGAAGGATAAAAAATTTTGAATACCCCCATCACGCTTACTTAAAAATTTCCGATGGCTGCAACCGCGCCTGTTCTTTTTGCGCAATCCCCGCAATTCGCGGAAAGCAGGTTTCGCAAAGCATTAAAGATTTGGTTGACGAGGCAAAACAATTGGAAGAAAACGGGGTTGTTGAGCTTTCTTTGATAGCTCAGGATTTAAGCTCTTACGGAACGGATTTGTATAAAAAAGCGAGTTTGGAACAACTTTTGGAAGCATTGCTAAAAAACACGAACATTCCCTGGCTGCGTTTGATGTACCTCTACCCCGAACACATAACCGATAGCCTATTGAATTTAATGGCAAAAGAATCTCGTATCTGCAAATATGCGGACATGCCCATTCAGCACGCAAGCGACAAAATGCTAAAACTGATGCGGAGAAAATACAAAGCGGCAAGCCTCAGAAATTTACTCCATAAAATGCGGGAAAGCGTCTCCGGCATAGCGCTGAGAACAACGGTACTTCTGGGCTTCCCCGGCGAAACGCACAGCGATTTTGAAGAGCTTATGAATTTGGCGGAAGAGATTCGCTTTGAGCATTTAGGCGGTTTTATATGGTCGCCCGAAGAAGGGACAGCAGCACTCAAATTAAAAGAAGAGCGAGTTCCGGTGGAAACGGCGAGGCTCAGAATGGACGCCTTAACTGAACGGCAGGAGGAAATCTCCGAAGAAAAAAACCGCGAACTGATAGGGCAAACTATGGATGTGATTTTAGACAGCGTTGCAGAGGAGAGCCAGTTTCATTTTTACGGACGCACTCAGGGCAACGCTTTGGAAACAGACGATGTAGTTAGAATTTTAGAAGGAAACGGCAAAGTCGGGGAAATCAGAAAAGCAAAAATCGTGGATTCTGGCGCGCATGAACTGGATGCGATTTTACTAAATTGATAACAGAGAATGAAAAATATTTTGCTCTTTATTTCAGCGGCTACCCTATTTCAGGCGATTATTTGCTGTGCCGTAACCTCACCGCAGGGAGAGAATACCAAAGCACGCTATGAGGAATATAAGAGCGCGATGAAATATTATGACGAAGTTGAGGCGGATTATATAATTCTGCTTGAGAATTTGGAAAAATATCCCAAAGAAGCCTATCTCCTAACGCGAAAACAAATTATCCGCAAAGAAATTGAACAAAATAGGGTTTTAATGCTTCAGGCACGTTTGGAATTTGAAAAAGCGTTACAAGCGTGGGATTTAAAGGTACAAAAGATGGAAACGGGGTTGCCTACCGACTCCTTGGACCTAAGGCAAATTTTTGGATTGCCTGCACCCAATGATTCATTGAGATACAATGATTAACTGGGCAGCAGCCTTTCGCCATCAAGAACACCCCAAAGAACAACTCGCGCAGTCTTCTGGGTTACACATTTGCAGCGAGCCATAGCGAGCAGGATTATAGGCGATTACATCGCCGTCTTCACCAAATACAAGCGAATTGACATCGGCACTTACACCAACAGCGTCTGGGTCAAAGGCTTTGACCCTGCCTGCCGGAGTTTTTATCAGTGTTGGGGCGGCAGGTTCCAGTGATTCCAATTTTCCAGATTCGTAGAGAGAAAAGCCGTTTCTCGTTAAAATATCGCCAAACTCTGTTTTTATGGAAATGGTTTCCCCAGGAAACAACGTTACGCTGCGGATGTTGCCGCTTTGGTAAAAAGCAACTCCGCTGATTATTGCGGTAAAAGATGTAAAAGGCAGGTCAAAGGATAGCGGAATGGCGAGTTTTTTTTCATCTTTCTCGCTCCACATTCCGCTGATTTGGCCGTCTAGCGGAAAAAAGCGTTTTAATTCTCCGGTTTCGTAAAAGGTCACAAGCTCTGCGGGAAATTCGCCGATGGGCGTTTGAATTTCTTGCATTTCGTTGAGGGCAACTGCTTTTACCATGCCGTTTTTGTAGAACTCAACGGAGTATTTATTTTTGCGGCGGTTGGTTTCCACATAAGAAGGAACAAGCTCACCAGCATGGGTGACAAGCATGTTCTTTTCCGAAAGTTTAACACCTTCCAGCTCGCCACTGGGGTAGCAGACATAGTTTTCTACTCCGGCAAACACGCCACTCGGAAGTTGAAGTATATTCTTTTCCAGCAAATTGAAATTTTGCATTTGGGTAATTTACTTATTTTAAAAATAAAATATGTTCCCGCAAAAATGCAAGCTCCTGCGGGAGATTTCGCAAGGCGGCTCGGTCTTTTTTGGGCATTTCCCAGCGAATGGGCGGTAGCTTTGTTCCCTGTTTTCGCACCATCAGAATGTTTGTGAAGGTGTCTTCAATTTCGTTCACTATCTCAAACGGGAATGCAGCGGCAATATCCGCTTTGTTTGCGGCAGAAGCAGGGACAATATAATTTGCCCTAATACCCACATATTGCACATCGCTTTGCGCAATGTCAAGTTCTATTCCCCAGTCCGGTACGGAAATCTGCGTTCCTTTAGCTGTTGCCTTGGCAATATTTTTGCAACCCGTAAGCCTTGCAGCTTGGACACTTGCGGGATTTTTGAACAGGGCTTTCTTTTCGGCAATGGGTTCATTTTTGCCGCAATTCATAACGGCTATATTGTCGCTGAGCCTATATACTTCGTCTCGGTTGTGGGATACATATAAAACCGGATTTGGGAAACTCTTGAACAGAGTGGAAAGTTCCGTTTCCAATTCCCAACGCAAATGGCTGTCCAGAGCGGCAAAAGGTTCGTCTAGCATTAGAATGTCCGGCGAGCCTGCGAGAATGCGAGCAATGGCAGAGCGCTGCTTTTCACCGCCGGAGAGTTGGTGTGGGTATTTGTTTAAATGGGAGTGTATGTGAAATGTTTCCGCAAATTCCGCAGCTTGTTTTTCACGATTGGTTTTGTTTTTTATTCCGGTCATTATATTTTGCAACACCGTCATATTCGGGAACAGGGCGTAATCTTGAAACAGAAAACCTGTGTTTCGTTTTTGCGGCGGCAGGTTGATTTTCTTTTCTGAATCAAACAGCACCCTTCCGTTAAGTTCAATGCGCCCGCTGTCCGGTTTTGAAATGCCAGCTATGCAGCGAAGCGTCATGCTTTTGCCGCTGCCCGATGCACCCATAAGAGCGGTTACGCCGCGCTTTGTTTCAATATTTACATTCAGAGCAAAACCGCTAAAGTTTTTTTTGATATTGCAAACGAACATCGCTATACCCTAACTCTGGGTTTGTTGAACACTTCAATCAATATCATAAACACAAACGCAATTGCAAGATTTATCATTGTCCAATAGAATGCCATCTCGTTTTGGTTGATTTGCCAAAAATATGCAACGGAGGTGGAAACGGTTGCGGTTCTGCCCGCGATATAACCGCAAACCATGCTGGTTGCTCCGTATTCGCCAAGCCCGCGAGCAAATGCTAAAACCGTTCCGGCAATAATCCCGTGTTTGCAGTTAGGTAAAAGTATTCTAAAAAAAATATATTTTTCGGATAGTCCAAGCGTTCGCCCTGCATCTAGCAAATTTTGGTCAAAGCCTTCAAATGCGCCGCGCGCTGTGCGATATATAAATGGAAAGGATATGATAATAACAGCTATCACCGCCGCTTGCCAACGCATAGTGATGATTATGTCGAACCATTCAAGAAGTTTTGAACCTGCCATGCTACTTGGGGACAGGCTAACTAATATAAAATAGCCGACAACGGTTGGTGGCAAAACGAGCGGGATAGCAAATATGGTATCGCATACGCTCTTGAACATTTGCGGCATACGCAAAATAGCATAAGCCGCAAAAATTCCAAGAACAAACGCAAAAGAAACCGCAATTACAGTAATTCTAAGAGAATTATATAATGGAAACAAATCCACTTATTTCACTACCTCAAAACCTATCTTTTTAAACACAGCCGTGGCTTTTGGAGAACTTAAAAAATCTAAGAACGCTTTTGCCTCCTGTGAACGCGCTGATTTTTTCAGCACTGCCGCAGGATACACCGCTGGTTTATGGCTCCCTTTTGGTGCTTGCGCCACGATTTTCACATTCTTTGCGGTAGCCGCATCGGTGGCATAAACCACGCCAGCATCAACGCTCCCGCTTTCCACTTGCGATAGCACCTCTTTTACATTGGTGCCTAAAGAAGCTTTGGCGGTAATTTTATCCCACCCTTTCAGAAATGTGAATATTTCTTCGGTATATTGCCCAACAGGTACGCTGGAATTTCCAATTGCAATCAGTGACACTTTGTCGCCAAGGCAGTCTTCAAAAGACTTAATGTTTTTTTTGCTATTTTTTGGCACAATTAACACCACCTGATTTACAAGTAAATCCTTGCGAGTTGCAGCGTCTATGTAAGTCTCCGCTATTGCATCCATTTGTTTTTGCCCTGCGGATAAAAACAAATCTGCTTCGGCTCCATTTTCGATTTGCGTTTGCAGTTTGCCGCTTGAGTCAAAATTAAATGTAAGCGTTGCTTCTGGCACAGCTACTTTGTATAAGGTAGCAATCTCGTTCAAAGCTTCAGTTAAACTGGCAGCAGCAAAAACGGTGAGCGTAAACGGTTCTTTGCTTTTTTTCCCTTCACCTGCGCCTATGGCAAAAGTTGCAAGGGCAAGAACAGCTGCCAAAAACAGTTTCACAAAATTAACGCGATTCTTTATCATAGTTCTCTCCTACTTAAATGCGTAGTTGAAAGCTAGTTCAACGCGGTTAATTGCTCCACCCTTGGTTTTACCAAGGACATCCTTGCCATCTGGCCCTTTGATATTCTTGCCATTCGAGTCTTTGGTAGGACTATCTGTGTAATCTGTTGATATACGCCAATATTCAACGCCTACAAATGCACTGGGAATAAAGTTATATTTCAAATTTGCGAATATTCCCATATTGTTGTTTATTTTACCAGTTGAGAGGTCATCATCGTTGATAATGCTTTCTAAGCCAAAGCCGCCGCCGAGAGTTAGGCTTGCAGGCAGTTTAAGACCAAGGTTTGCCCAACCACCAAAAGATTTTACACCGTCTCCTTCTTTGATCTTAGACTTATCTAAATCAGATGCAATTAAACCTAAACTTCCGTTGGCATAATTTCTAAGGTTTTGCCCATAGAAAAATTCTCCGAAAATACCAAGAATATCTATTATAGGCAAATTTAAGTCTGCATTCACAGACCAAGATTTTGGAACTTTAACATAGGTTTGATTATCGGTTGTGTCGGTGTTTTTCTCGTTTGCAAAATGCCCAGAAACGCCAAACTCAAGACTTTGCTTTGCGTCTGCCCAACCTGCGGGAATTTTTAAGCCAAGGCGCCCTTGCACAGAGGGAGCTTTTGGAGCGTTTGCTCCGCGGTCGTCCACTGCGGCAACGGCTATTTCCGCAGGACCAAGTGCTTGCGTTATGCGAATTTGCGGGACGCGAGAGCTGCCTATGTTGCCTGAATAGTTCATGGTACCTTCGCTGAGTATGGAAGGATCGCGCGGTGAAAATACATTAGCAGTTTGACCAAACAAAAGAGCTAAACCAAGGTTGTTGAATTTCACTTGGCCAAAAGCATGCCTTATGCGGAAGGCAGAAGCTCCCGGTATTGAGACGGTTGAGGAAGTGACTTTGCCAGTATTAGCATCTTGGGAGACACCCGATACGGCAGTCGTATTAGCAGTAGCTCCATTGGGGTTGCGGTTGGCGTTATTGTTAAAATCAGCTTCGATTTTACCGGATAACTCCGTGCCGCCTTCGGTTGGAGAATCAGAAAAATTAATGCCGAATCTTGTGTGATTCACATTGAGCATTGTGCGGCTTCCGCCGTCTTTATTATCACTGGGAGCAGTAAGATTCCAGTTATTTTGGTTAGTCCTTAAAACGCCATCTTCCCAAATGGCATTGAGTTGTGCGAAGCCGTATAGGGAAATTTTTGTTCCAGCCGCAGCTTTAGCAGGTTCCGCAGGAACATTAGTTCCCTGCGCCAATACGGTTGAGTTTGCAACAAGCAAAACTGTGATGGGCAGAGTTGCGAGTGAATTGAGGGTTTTCATAAGAATTCTCCTTTATAGATAAAATCGAATAAAAATATAGAAATAAAAAAATAGCCTGTCAAGGGGGGAGGGGGGATTATTTTTATCGTTTACATAATACTGCTACGTGAGATTCCGAGCTGTTGATATTTCTGTAGACGTGCTATATGCATCTGGTAAGCTCCTTGAATTTCCTGTATATCTCTTGCGCGGTTCCAATTCCCTCGCCAGTCACAAACGCAATAACCTTGTCGCTTCGCCGAGAATAAACAATCCATACAGCAACCTGGCAGTTGTTTTTTTAGATGTTTCAACGGCTGCAGTTTGAGATTCTGTGCAGCATCCTTTATCCAGCGGATTATCATCGCCGAGGAGCATTTCATAAACCTAGCGATCTTCCTCACGCCGATACTGTTCAAGTAGAGATCCAAGGCACGGCATTTGTCGCGATAGGAAAATTTCCTCACCTTGTCGCTGAAGAATTGCTTGCAGATGCTACATTGATACCTTTGCACTCCTTTGTGCATTCCATTCTTCTTGAAATTCGTACTGCCACAATGTGTGCATTCCATTCAACACCCCCTAGTGATAATCGCCTGAACCGCACCATCTTTGTCACTCGTAATTTGCACCTTGTACGCACCGCTGTTTTCTATCCAAGGCGGAATGTGTTTGCAAATTAAGTGGAGTTCCATAAAGGGCGTGTTTTGCAAAAAGTCCATCATCGCTTTTTTGCTGGTCACTTCTGGGCATTCTTTTTGCAAAGCTATCAAATCCAAAAAATAAACACCGGGCGTGGATGTTTCAACGGGCTTTGCTTCCCTGATAATCGCTTCCTTTGCGGCAACGGCGGCATCTGCGTTGCATATTTCTTCCATTATGCCGTCAAAGGTTTCATCGTTCAGTTCGCCTATTTCAAAAATATGAAAGCCCGCTCGGTCAAATACCGAAAATGGAATGCCCACCAACGCGCCACCTGCCAACACATTGCAGCCTTCAATGAGCGGCAAAAGAACCTCGGTGTTTTTCCTTGTTGCGGCAGGTGCAGACGGAACTATTTTTTCAAAGTTGGTTTCGCCTGTTTTTTCCCAGCCAGCTTTGCCGCGTTCATATATCAAGAAGCGGTTAGCTTCAAAAAAATCGCACAGCTTTAAATCTGCATTTGCGAATACAGCTATTTTTTTCATAACACTCTCCTTATTTCTTTTTGTAGTTTCTTTGCCGCAGAAGCGGTGATGCCCCAGTCAAAAATGGATGAACTCGCGTGAACAAGTTGGGCTAAGTCGCAGTTTCCGGCTCGTTCGCCAATGCCGTTTATAGTTACATCGGCGTAAAGGCAGCCTGCTTTTGTCGATTCAATTGTGTTTGCCACAGCCATGCCCAAATCGTTGTGGGCGTGAATTCCAAGCTCTGCCTTGCCTTCCAGTTTTTCCGAAAAATCTTTCAACGCCATTCGGCAAAGGCTTGGTGATGCTGTGCCTGTGGTGTCTGCAAAACGAATTCGCGTCACGCCAAAATCCAACAGGATTTTAGCAATGGTGAGCATAAGTTCCATTTTTGAATGAAAAGCATTTATAAATCCCACCGAAGCTGAAATGCCGCTTTTGTTGATTAAATTCAAGCAAACTTGCAACTGGTCTATAACCCAGTCTTTGTCCAATGGCACACCGATGTGAATTATATCCGGTCGCGTGTCAATTGCGAGTTCAATATCAGAAGGCACAAGCCTAGACCACACCGATATCACAGCGTTCTTTCGGTTTTCCATAATCTTTATAATATCTTTTTTTTCTTGCTTGGACATCGCCGGAACTCCGGCTTCAATTTGATGTACGCCATATAAATCCAGCAGTGCGGCTATTTTTATTTTTTGCTCGGAAGTAAAATATAACCCCGGACTTTGTTCTCCGTCTCTTAACGTGGTGTCTAAAAGGTATTTTCGCTGTTTCATATTGAGCATTCCCTTGCAATTTTGGCAAATTCTCGGTTGCCGATTTCTCCTTTTTTTTTAACCTGTTCAAGAATATACACAATATCTTCTTCCGTACATTTAATTTTTAACTCAGCGAGCTTTGCTCGTATTGAGGCTGTTCCGCTATGTTTTCCGAGAACAATTTTCCGCTTTTGCCCCACGCTTTCCGGTGGAAACGGTTCATAGCCCGCAGGATTTTTTAGAATTCCGTCAACGTGAATTCCAGATTCCACTTCAAATATTTTACTGCCTATAACGGGCTTGTTTTTTGGTATATTTTTTTTTTTGATTTTAGAAAATAATTTTGTCATTTCGGGGAGAAAATTGTAGGTTTTGTTCGGTTTGCGAAGTCCGTTTATTTTCAAAATCATAATCAACTCTTCGGTCGCTGCAAAACCGCCAATGCCGCTAAAGGAACTCACTATATTTTTTCCCGTACCGCTTATCACCCATTCCGCAGCCAAAGCGGTTGCGCAGTGAAAGCGATTCCCTGGGCAAAATTCAAAGTTGCCTTTCAAATGCTTAAATGTTTGCAAATAATCGCCGCATAGTGCATCGTCTAGCCCTTGTATGCGTGTTTTTTCGGAACACAAAATATAGGCTGGATATTCAGGCAACGGCGATAACAAATCGTGCATTTGCCCCGAAAGCTCAATCGCGTCAACCTCCATTTCAATTAGGAAATTCAAAAATTTTGAAAGATAGAATTTGTTATGCGGCAGCTTGTCAAGGCACGCCAAAGTTTTGTCTGTGATGTGAATCATTTAGATTTTGTATTCCTCTACCGGAACTCCGCCTTCTAAATGCTTTTCGCAGATTTCCTCAATCTTTGCCTCGTCAAGATTGCCGTACCATACGCCTTCGGGATATACAACTGCAATAGGACCTTTATCGCATATACCGAAACATCCGGTATTGGTCACCATGCAGTTAGACGTTATGTCCCTTTCCTCAATTTCCTGCATAAACTTTTGCACCAAGCCAACCGCTTTCTTTTGAAAGCACGTGCCCATTTGCGTTCCGTTGATGCGGGAGCTTCCGCAGACAAAAATGTGATACTTAGGTTGTACCATGATTGTTCCTCCGTTTTTCTTTTGCCGCTTGCAAAACGGCTGTTTCTACTCTTTCATAAGTTGTAATCGCGCCAATGCCGTTTTCCTTTAAACGTTTTTCCGGCGTTGGTCCAATTCTCACCGCGAGCACCGCTTCGCAGTCGGAAATAGCGTGTATAACCGAATTCCACCTTTCCTCTTTGTTTTCGCATTGAGGTCCATTGCAATACTTGAGCACTTTTCTGGTTTCCACAAACCTCGCATTTTTTTCATCGCTTTCGTAAATGTAAAACTCGTTTGCCTGCCCAAAGTGCATGTCCACAACTGCTCCTGTTTGAGTGGCTACTGCGAAACGCCTGAATTTTTCGGGCTGCGGATTCTCTGAAGTGTTTTCTCTGAGTTCAATGGACACATCTCTATCAAGTGTTCCTGCTGCGTCTGAGCGGCATTGGCGGCAATGCGTCATTTGCTTTATGTTTGCTCCGCACTGCTCTCGAAAAAGCATTATTTCCCTATTTGTTACGCGTTCCAAGCCTTCAAACACCGTGCCTTTTACCGGAAGATGCGGCATTATGTTTGTCATAAAGGCTCCGAAATTCGCCGCCGCTTGGGTTACTTCGTATATATGGTGGTCGTTGATTCCTTTCAAGGTTACGCAATTCACTTTGCATATTATCCCTACCTCGCTTAACATTTTTATTCCAGCAAGCTGATTTGCAAGGAGAATGGCAGCTCCTTCAACACCTGTGTAAGTTCTGCCCATATATTGAACATACTTATAGATTTTCGCACCAATTGACGGGTCAATCGCATTCATGGTTACCGTTACATGGTTTACATCCAATTCTTTTAATGCTTGTACGTATTGCGGAAGCAATAGCCCGTTTGTAGCAATGCAGAAAGTTACATTTGGGTCATATTCCCGAATTAGACGGAAGGTTTCGGCAGATTTGTCAAAATTCGCCAAAGCATCGCCAGGTCCCGCAATGCCAACAACAGTGAGATTCGGCATGGTCGCTTTAAGTTTTATGTAGCGTTCCAAAGCCTCGGCTGGGGATAAAATTTTAGATGTCACACCCGGGCGGCTCTCATTCATGCAGTCATAGTTTCGCAGACAATAGTTGCATTGGATATTGCATTTTGGAGCAACGGGTAAATGCAATCGTGCATTTTGGCAGGCGTGTTCGCCAAAACAGGGGTGCGTAGCGGTTTTGTCCGCTAAGTTTTTTGCTGTTTGCGGCTTGTAAAATTTCTTGTGCAATTCTTCGCGAAAACCGCTTTCGGTTTTCTCCATCATCGCATTTGCCGCTTGGTCTAATATGTTAAGCGAGCCGTCAAAGCCGAGAATGCGAGTCCGCTGACCGCCTATATAATCGTGTATGGGAAAAGCGCAGCGTATAAGCGGAATGTTCAATTTGCGCGAAATACGCCGCCCGTCTGAGCTTCCGATGAGCAGGTTTGCGTTGAGATCAAGACACCCTTCTTCAATTGCGGCAAAATCGCTGTCGTCAAGAACTCGTATTTCTTCTGCGAAATGAAATTTTCTGCAATCTTCAGTCTCGCTTGCTAGCATCTCTTTTAGCTTTGGGGAAATTGAGCCTGTTGCCGCCAAAACTGGAAGAGCACCGTTTTCGCAGCAGAGCCGCACCATCGCCGCTACAAAATCTGGGTCGCCAAATACCGCAACACGTGCTTGGGCAGAATGTTTGTGTGAATCTATCATTGCGTCTATATAACGCCCTCGTGCTTTTTTTATTTCCTCGCTTACAACTCCACCCGCTTCTGTTAAAACGTTGATCAACTTATCCATTCCGCTCGCTCCGGCAGGTAGCGGAAGTTTTGCATAAGGTACTCCATAAGTTTCTTTTAAATACTCAGCAGGAGAATTTTTATCGTCTGTAAATTCGGAAAATTCAATCGTCAGTTTTGCGCCTGCCATTGTCGCAATATCCCCTATTGAAGTGCCGCCTGTTTTTAAACGCTCGTAATGCTTCTCGGTTGCTCCGTCTAAATTGTCCGAAATATCCGGCAATAAAATGTAGTCTATTCCCATTTCCGTTAAAAATTTTTTAAGCCAACGAGTGTCGGCAGGGCTAATCATAGGCGTTATAATATTTATTTTTCCGTTCGGTTTTGCGTTTGGCTCCATTTGTTCCAAAATTGAGCGAATTGCAACAAACCAACCTTCGTTTTGCGTTCCTCCGTACCCAGGGGAAGCAACATTGATAATCTTTACGTTAGAATTTTGTTCATAAAATTTTCTTACAATCGCTCCAACATCTTCGCCAATTGTTTCAGCAAGGCAGGTGGTGCAAACCCCGATTACTTCAGGGTTGTAAAGCTCTATCATATTTTTCAAACCTTTGAGCAGGTTCGCTTCGCCGCCAAAGACCGTTCCTTCTTCGGTTAAAGAGGAAGAGGCAATATCTATAGGTTCATTGTAATGCGTTGCCATGTGGCGGCGAATGTAAGTTGCGCAGCCTTGAGAACCGTGCAGCATGGGCATGCAGCCTTTCACGCCCCATAATGCACTTATCGCACCCATAGGCATACACATCTTGCAGGGATTTACATTCAAATTCAGCATACATATTTCCAAACAGGGCTGTTGATGGATTTATGAATTTCTTTCACAAAATTTTCTATTCCCTCAAAACCGGCAAGAGGGTGTTTGCGTTCGTGGTTGTGGTCGCAAAATGCCATTCCCAATTTATATGCAAGAGGCCTTTCCTTAACGCCGCCAACGAGAATATCCGCTTGCTTCTCGGTCATAAACCTTTCGAGTTCCGCAGGATTTGCATCGTCTAAAATCACCGCATTGCTATTTACTAGCGTACCCATAACCTCATAGTCTTCTTTTTTTCCGGTTTGAGTACCGACAACCACCGCTTCCATGCCGAGTTCATTGAATTGGCGGATAAGCGAAATTGCCTTGAAACCGCCGCCCACAAAAATCGCGGCTTTTTTGCCTTCCAAATGCGGTTTGTATTTTTCAATAACAGGCATTATATTTGCCGTTTGCTCCGCCGCAAACTTCCTCGCATTTTCGGAAATCTCCATCTTGCCAAAAAAATCAGCAACGCGAAGCAATGAAGCGGTTGTATCTTCAATGCCAAAAAAACTCACTCTAAGGCTCGGTATTCCAAACTCCGTTTCCATAAGTTCCGAGAGATATGCAGAAGAACCTGCGCACTGCACAATGTTGAGCATTGCAGAGGGAGCTTGAATTAAGGTTTTGTATGAGGAATCTCCGGTAATCGTGGAGATAACGGGAATGCCGATTTGTTCCAAATAACCCTTGATAATCCACATTTCGCCAGCGAGGTTAAAGTCGCCTAGAATATTCACGCCAAAGCGTTTTGGTTGCTTTGCGTGAGGTCTAATTAAATTCATAATAGCATTGCAAGCCAGTTTGTAGCCTTGAGATTTTGTTCCCGAAAATCCGGGAGCTTTTACAGGGATAACGCGAATGCTGTATTTTTTCTCCGCAAGGTGACATACGGCTTCAATATCGTCTCCTATAACACCCACAATGCAAGTGGCAAAAACAAAGAGCAGTTTTGGGGAAGGCACTGCTTTTTCCATCAGTTCGTCAATCGCCGCAGTGAGCTTTTTAGCTCCTCCAAAAACTATATCCGTCTCTCGCAAATCTGTGGAAAAACTGTTGCGGAAGGTATCCTCGCCGGAGGTGAGGCTTCCGCGTATATCCCAAGTGTAGCTGGCGCAACCTATGGGACCGTGAACAATGTGGTATGCATCTGTGATAGGGTTTAACACAACCCGCGCTCCGCAATACACACATGCTCTTTGGCTAACCGCACCGGATACGCTTTCACGCTCGCAACTTATGCTACGGGGACTTTCGCGCCTGTCACATATAGATGACTCGCGTTCTTTCAATACACTTTTATTCACAGATATATTCCTTAAAGTATTAAAGAACTATCTCAAAATCTTCGTCCGCTACATCGCGGTCAAATCTGTCTAAAAGCGCATTTGTGATTTGCTCCACCATGCGTATGCCGCCAGCGTAGCCAACTATTGGCATTAACGGACCTCCATACCTGTCTATCACAGGGAAACCAGCGCGAACAAAAGGAATGTCTTCTGCTCGCGCAATTTGCTTGCCGTAGGTTGAGCCGAGCAGTAAGTCCACGCGTTCGTTTTTTATCCATTGGTGGAGTTCAAAAAGATCGGCATTTGCTTTGGCAACGCAGCCCGTTGTTCCATATTGCTCGAACAACTCCTCTACCTTGCGGACAAATTCTTCTTTTGGCGTTCCTGTGATAACGTATTTCGGCACCATGCCCATTTCCAATACAAGCGATGTAAGCCCAATTACCACGTCTGGGTCTCCGAATATGGCAACTTTCTTGCCGCTTGTGTATTGAGCGGAATCGAGCATAAGGTCAACAAGGCGACCGCGTTCCGCTTCTAACTTCGCAGGAACTTCATGCTTGGATTGCCTCTGCAATGCCATAACGTATTGGTCTGTGTATGCCACGCCAACTGGCAGAGGAAGCAGTGTGAAAGGCACTTTCCACTTTTTCTCCAACAGCTCGGCAGGTTCTATGCTGATAATCTCGCCTAGCGCAATGAGTTCGTTGCTATCGCCAAGGCTCTTGATTTCTTCTATTGAGGTGCCGCCTTCTGGGTACATCTCGTATTTGCCGTTCATGGGCGCATCTAGAACGCCGGTCTGGTCTGGAAAGAAAATAGTATTCACCTTCATGGCTTTGGCAAAGCGTTTAAGCTCGCGAATATCACCGGGATTTACCCAACCTGGGAAAATTGCAGTTTTGCCGTTTGGCGTTCCTGTTTTTCCTGTTAGGTAATTCATAAAGCCCATCATCATATTGAAGAAGCCGTTGATATGCGAACCTACATAACTCGGAGTATTGCAATGCACCACCTTTTTTCCTTCCGGAATTTGCAAGTCCATGATGAAGGAAGTTAAATCGTCTCCGATGGTCTCCGACAAACAGGTTGTATGCACAGCTATAATCTCTGGATTATACATTTCAAAGATATTTTTCACTGATGTAGTGATATTGCTCCTGCCGCCGAATACAGAGGCACCCTCGGTAAAGGAAGATGAAGATGCAACAGCAGGTTCTTTGAAGTGGCGAGACAACACCATTCTGTGGTAGGAACAGCAACCTTGAGAACCGTGGCTGTGCGGCATACATTTTGCAACACCCAAAGCCGCATACATTGCACCAACAGGTTGGCAAGTTTTGCAGGGATTTATTCGCAAAGCCCTGCGTTCTTTTACCTCTTTAGGAGTTAAGTCCAACATATTATCCTACCTCCTTCAATTTGCCCATAAGCATAGGTTTGTGCTTCCAAGGCGGAGTAACCAAGGGCCATGCATTGGTAAATATAGCCATTGCAACATCTCGCCCAAAATTCACCGCGCCGCGAAAACCCGAATACGGACCCGAGTAATCGTAGGAATGAATTTGCCGAGAGGCTACGCCTGCTTTTTGTATGGAATATTTGTCTTTGATGCCAGATAAGAAAATATCAGGTTTCATAGATTTTATAAGTTCGTCCGTTTCAAAGTGGTTGTAGTCATCGACAACAACAGATTCTGTTTCCATTTCGGGAATCATACCACCGTAGGTGTCAATCTCAATGCCTGCGCTTTTTAGAGAGGTGATTTGTTCTTCGGTGTAAGTCTCTCGATAGAACTTTTCATCTTTTGCAACGGTTATGTTTTCAATGTTCTTGCTGTCGGCATCTTCTTTGATTTGCGGAATTATGTCTCGCCCTTCGTAGTCATCTCGATGAGCGAATTCATAACCGGCAATTATTGTTTTCATGCCTAGTTCTTCCAAAAGAACCTGATAGTGATGAGAACGAGAACCACCGGAGAAAATACCAGCAGTTTTGCCCGTTAGCTTGGATTTGTAATGCTCCATATCGCTCTTAATGATTGCAACTTCATCTGCGATTACTTCTTCAATCCTTTTTGTAAGTTCGGGGTTGTTGAAATATTTCGCAATATCTCGTAGCGATTTACACGTTGCCTCGACGCCAATAAAATTCACCTTGAGCCAATCTATGCCGTATTTGGTTTTCATCATCTCGGCTATGTAGTTTATGGAGCGGTGGCACATTACCAAATTCAAATGAGCCAAATGCGCACTTTTAAGCCCTTCATAAGAAGCGTCTCCGGTAAACAGGTTCAGCACTTCAATGCCGCAGCGTTTGAAAATGCGTTCTTCTTCCCAACCATCGCCACCGATGTTGTATTCGCCGAGAATATTGACGGAAAACTTTGTTTTTGGTTTTTTATCGCCAGTGCCTATCACATAGCGCATAAGCCCGTTGTTAGCTATATGATGACCGCCAGACTGCGAAACGCCCTTGTAACCTTCGCACGAATAACCGATAGCGGTTATGCCGTATTTGGCTTCGGTTCGCCTTGCCACCGCTTGCACATCATCACCGATAAGACCTATAGGGCAAGTGGAGCATATCATAATACACTTTGGGCTGAACAACTCCATAGCTTCTTCAATGGCTTTTTCCAGCTTTTTCTCGCCGCCGAACACAATATCGGATTCCTGCATATCGGTGGAAAAACAATATGGAATAAAGTTTTTCTCTGTATTTTCATCGGGTTTTGCTTTGTTTCGCCTTGTGCCCCAACTATAAAAGCCGCAGCCAATAGGACCGTGAGTGATAACGCACACATCTTTCAGCGGACCAACCACAACGCCTTTACAACCGGCATAGCAACAACCGCGTGCCGTCATCACGCCCGGAATGGCACGAGTGTTGGCGGCAATTGCAGGGTTTTTATTGCTTTCGACAAGCTGCAAAAGGTGTTCTTTGCGGTTTTTATAAATTTTAGCGGAATATTTTTCGAGCAACTTTTCTCTGCTGTTTGTCATTCTTCGCCTCCATCTTCTTCTAGTGAAATGTGTAAGCCGCCTTCGCCGGTTCTAACGGAGAAAGTTTCAAAGATAGGCAAAACAAAAATTCTGCCGTCTCCGGGGTTGCCAGTTTGGTTGGCGCTGATTATTGTTTTAACCGCTTTATCAACATCTTTATCGTCAATGATCAGCGTGAAAAAGCGTTTGGAGATTAGCCGAGTAGCCTCGGTCAGGTTTTCCCCAATTGGAGAAAGCGGCAATTCGCCTGCAGCAAGAACTGTTTTAAGCAATTCCGGGTCAATGCTTTTTTTACCACGCCCAAGGCATCTACAGCAGGTAAAAGCGGGGAAGCCGTTTTCTGCCAACGCCCTTTTCGTGTCATTGACCTTGTTTGCTCGTATAAAGCACATAATTTCCCGCATACGCACCTCCTACAGCCCGGGCTTACCAGTGCTAATAGTGTAGGCAGATTCCACAGGGGAAACAAAAATGCGCCCATCGCCGTAGTTGCCTTCGCCTGTTTTTGCAACGCGAATGATGATTTTCACAAGGTCGTCCTTGTCTTCATCATTGCAGACTATAACGAGCATCTCTTTTGGAATCTCGTCGTAGTGAACATTGCCAACGGTAATGCCTTTCTGTTTACCACGCCCGAACACGTCAAGTTTGGTAATGGCAGGAAAGCCAGCAGCAGCCAGCTCGCTCATAACAGCCCCGGCTTTTTCGGGGCGGACAATTGCTCTAACTAATAACATATTAATTACCTCCTTAATTAATCCATGATACCGTGTTCCATCAGAATTGCTTCCAGACGATCAATGGACATCGGCTTAGGTACAACAAACATATCGTTGGCGTCAATCTTGCGCGCCAGAGCACGGTATTCATCCGCCTGTGGCTCGTTGGGTGAAAAATCAATTACAGTCTTTTTGTTAATCTCTGCCCTATGCACAGCGTTATCACGGGGTACAAAATGAATCATTTGCGTGCCAAGTTCCTTTGCCACCGCCGAAACAAGCTCCGCCTCACCGTCCACTTTGCGCGAGTTGCAAATGAGCCCGCCCAAACGGACACCGCCCGTGGTGGCGTATTTTGATATACCTTTTGTTATGTTGTTCGCAGCGTACAGCGCCATCATTTCGCCGGAACAGACGATGTAAATCTCTTTCGCCTTGCCTTCGCGGATTGGCATCGCAAACCCTCCGCAAACAACGTCGCCGAGAACGTCGTAGAAGACATAATCCAAATCGTCTGTATATGCGCCTAATTTTTCCAATAAGCCGATTGAGGTAATGATACCGCGCCCTGCGCAGCCAACACCAGGTTCAGGTCCGCCAGACTCAACGCCTTTAATTCCGGCATAACCCACTTTCATAACGGTTTCCAGTTCAATATCGTCGCCTTCTTCGCGCAGTGTGTCAAGTACTGTTTTCTGCGCCAAGCCGCCCAATACCAAGCGTGTGGAATCAGCTTTGGGGTCACAACCGACTATCATGATCTTTTTGCCCATTTCGCCAAGACCTGCTGTCAAGTTTTGAGTTGTAGTGGACTTTCCTATTCCACCCTTTCCGTAGATAGCAACCTGTCTCATACCGGTTTCTCCTTAAATAAAAAAGCGTGTGTTCCTTCCCCGTTAGGGTAGCCCCACTGACAAGGAAAAACACACGCCTTTATGTGTACGCAACTTACATTCGTATGTCACTTGGGCACAAAATATAGAAAAATTTTTCCGTTTTGGCAAGAAAAAAATTAAATTTTTATTTTTTTTTTGAAAAACTGCGTTTTTGGCGTTTTTTTTGGGGGAGGAATTGCTATATTTCCACCACACGGATGATTAGCTCAGTTGGTAGATGCGATAATACCGTATTTTTCGCATAATTTGATATTTTTTCTATATTACAATTTAGGAAAAAAGGAACATTTCTATGGTAATTACGATGCAACAGTTGAAAACTCAGCCCAGCAGGATTTTTGGCAAAATAAATAAAGGGCAAGAAATGGCTATAAGCTATAAAGGCAAGATATGTGCGAAAATAGTTCCTCTTGATGTTAAATTGGCAAATAATGAAATAGACTCGGATAATGAATTATTTGGAATGTGGAAAGATAGAGATGATATTGGCGATGCTAGCCAATACGTTAGGAAGATAAGAAAAACGAGAAAATTGTGCTAATTGATTCCGATGTTCTTATATGGTATATACGAGGCAATGAAAATGCCAAAAGAATAGTTGCAAAGGCTATTCCTTTTAATATTTCCGTGGTTAGTTATATGGAATTGGTTCAAGGAATGCGAAACAAGAAAGAATTGGTTTTATTGAAAAAATATTTAAAATTATGGGAAGTAGAAATTGTTCAGATTACAAGTGAAATATCTGAAATGGCAATGGATTTTGTTGAGAAATATTTTTTAAGCAATTCAATGGAGTTGCAAGATGCTTTAATAGCTTCAACTTCTTTGATTCACAACGAAATTCTACTTACTGGAAATGAAAAACATTATCAATTTTTGCCAAATATTCAAATCAACAAGTTTGTTCCTTGAATAATGAGTTAAAATTGATATTTTTATAGCCTTGCTATCAAGGTCTTTTACGTGAATTTTTCTACATTGAATTTTTTTACATTACGTAGTATGTTATATCTGGAGGTATTAAATGAATCTAGGAACACCTAATGCAAATGACGCAACTCGCACGGCTAACCGTTCAAGAAGTGTCGTCCCGTCAAGCGGTCTTTGTTCA
>Ga0268262_10000560_pt1 | contig 48809 bp, 46 predicted proteins | sample TergutNc150P3_FD_190354 | JGI IMG/M metagenome (GOLD analysis project Ga0268262, IMG submission 190354) | Nasutitermes corniger P3 segment gut microbial community from laboratory colony in Florida, USA - Nc150 P3 (SPAdes) (version 2) | ecosystem: Host-associated > Arthropoda: Insects >... | reverse complement strand
TTGTCTTGTTAAGGTTATCAATTATTCCTGCAAGTGAATTTACACCTTCATATAACGGACCTTTTCCGTCAAGAATACCCATAACCGCCCCTTTTGGGTCGGAAATTTTCTCGGTAAACGATTCAAGATTAGCCACCAGCGGCTTTAACTGCTTGGAAAGATCATCGGCTAATGTATTAAGGCTTGCTGTAGCTCCTTCCACATTGTTTATAATTTGTCCGAGACTCTGTTCTCCGTCAGCGCCTATAAGCGCTTTGTTAATGGTTTCGAGTATCGAGTTAACCTGATTCACAATGTTGCCTATGCTGTCGTTTGTTTTTGTAGATTCGGTTAAACCCCTTGCTATATAATGTTTTGCTTCCGGGGAGCTTACTTCGGGAATAACATTTCCATCAGGTATTATTTCCGTCCCCTTGCCGAAATAAAAAACGAAAGAGCTTCCAAGTCCTATCGGGCTTTCCTGCACTTCAACTACAGAGCCTTCCGTAACCCTTTTTGCGTATTCTTCAAAAACTGTAAAAGTTATTTCCACACGATCATCGACTGTAAGATCAACTTTCTTGACATGCCCAATGGTAAAACCCTTGTGCTGAACAGCCATATTCTGGCTTATTCCCGAAGCGGACGTAAAATAAGTCTTATACTGACTGTCATTTACAAACCAGCGCTGATTTTTGCCCAGCATAAAAACGACAAAAACCAGTATAGCAAGAGCGAGAATTACAAGAGTACCTACAATTTGATCCGCGAACCTTATTGAAAATTTCATGACGCTATCCCTATCTTTACAAAATCGTTAAGCAATAAATCGCTTATAATTAAATCCTTTGGAGCATTTTTAGTTACTTTACCGTCAACTACTACTACTACAAAATCGGCTAAATCCATTATAATCCTCATATCGTGGCTTACAAATAAAATCGTGGTATTCTCCCTTTGTTTCTTTCTTACAATATTAATAAGCATATCGGCGGAATTTTCATCCAGCGATTCTGTCCATTCGTCAAGAAAAAGGACTGACGGGTTGCACAGCATCGCTCGGGCAAAGGCAACCAATTTCTGCTCGCCCATGGAAAGTCTTGCGGGGCGAATGTGTAAATCCTTTCTGTAACCGGCTTGCACTACTACTTCATTAATGCGATCCATACGCTGTTTTTTGGTCATATTCGGAAAATGTATTTTAAGCGGAAGCTCCAGCGTCTGAAACAGATCCATATTCGCCCAAAGCGCCGAATCCTGAAAAACAAAAGCCGCCGCCCGGCGGAATTCAAGCGTTTCGCTTCTAGTCATCATAGAGATATTCTTCCCGTGGTACAAAACTTCCCCATTATTAGGCTGAAGAAGTCCGGCGGATATTTTTAACACAGTGCTTTTTCCGCCGCCTGACGGTCCTACAATAGCGGTGGTTTTCCCTATAGGAAATTCAATGGAAATATCCTGTATTATTTTCCTGTCGTCATGGTCAGAGAAGCTTATTTCTTTTAATTCAATAATTTTTTCCATCACGCCAACACAACATAAAATAAAGCTGAAATAATTACGTCTACCACTATACACAGCGCAAAAGCGCCGCTGACAGCGCGTAAACCCGCAACCGGAACTTCGGTACTTGCCCTTTCAACGGAAAAGCCCTCAATTACGGCGTCCATAGATATGATCGCTCCGAAAACAACGCTCTTTAACAACGAAAGAAGAACGTCATGTATGCTCAACTGCTTTAATAAGCTTGTAAAGTAATAATCCATCGGCGTTGAACTGAATATTTGTGTAACGATATACGACCCCGCAAGCCCAAAGACGGAAAAATAAATATTCATCAATACAAGCGAAATTGTAACGCCCAAAAAACGGGGAACCGCAAGATGTTCAATTGGGTCTACCCCGATTGAAATATACGCCTCAACCTCATGAGAAATAACCATTCCGGCAATTTCCGTAGCGATAGCGGTCGCCGAACGAGCGATAACGATAAAAGCGGTTAAAAGGGGACCCAATTCCCTTGTAATAATTATAATTAAAAGCGTATAAATAAGATTCTGCTGGTTAAGCATGGTAAGAAACGGCACGCCGATAATATTCACGGCAGCGCCGATTGCAAGCGCAAGAAGGGTTGTAATTCCCAGAGCGTAAACGAATGTAAAAAGTATCTGCATTATAAGAATTTTAAAAGAAGCCCGTGAATATCGGATAAAATTAACGGCTCCTTTTAAAGTTCTGGCAAAAAAACCCAGATTATATAACGCATTTTTAACGGGCGCAGCAGGATTCCACATAGTATAATTATACAAAATTTTAGCCAAAATTGGTAGTATTTGATAAAATTTACAAGAATACCGCTCACTTGACTTTTTCCCCGTATTTTAATAAAAAAGAAAGGGATGAGGGCCATTAGCTCAGTTGGTTAGAGCAGAAGACTCATAATCTTTTGGTCCGAGGTTCAAGTCCTCGATGGCCCAATGCCCGATAGATTATTTATAAGCCGACTGTCCAGCGATGAATTTCCAAAAGATTCAATCTTGGATATTTCCGGCGGCGGTAAAATACTGATAATAAGCGATCTCCACATGGGAACAGGTTCAAGAGACGACCTTTCCCACAACGGGGAAATGCTTACATGCGTCCTTGAAGAATATTATTTTAAAAACGGCTGGATTCTTGTTCTTAACGGCGACATTGAAGAATTACAGCGTTATTCACTTGATCTGATACGGGAAAAATGGGCAGGGCTTTACAGGGTTTTTAATCTTTTCGCCCGAGAAAACAGGCTCTACAGAATCATAGGCAACCACGATGAACAGCTTATTTATATGCGAAACACCGCCTACCCGTACCCTATCCATACTGTCATAAAAATTGAAACAGGAACTATACCTGCTTATGTTTATCATGGTCATCAGTTATCATCTATTTATAATAATTTTAATTGGATAATAGGAATATTTGTTCGTTTTTTTCTTAAACCTTTCGGCATTAAAAACATAACAGACTCACGAAGCGCCTTTAAACGTTTTAAAATCGAAAAAAAGGCTTACGCTTTTTCTTTAAAAAATCATTGTCTTACAATAATCGGGCACACTCACCGCGCGCTCTTTGAATCCTTGGGACGTTTTGACTACATCAAATTCGAGATTGAAAGGCTTTGCAGGGATTATCCAGCATCCGTCGGGGAAGACCGCAAGCGTATAGAAAACGAAGTTACCGCCCTGCGGAAAGAGTTAGGCAAACTAAAGCACAAAGAACGCCGCGACGTACTGCGCCAGAGTCTCTACGGAGACGAACTGCCCGTACCATGCCTGTTCAATTCAGGCTGCGCCATCGGCAAGAAAGGAGTAACAGCCATAGAAATGACAAACAAAGACATCGCCCTTGCGTACTGGTTCACCGAAGGAAAAAGCAAAAAATTCGTCACACGCGGAAGTTACGACATTGTAAAAATTCCCGGCAAGCCGTATAACAGAGCGGTGTTAAATTATAATAAACTTGATTATGTATTTGCGCGGATTAAATTGTTGGGGAACCAGTAGATTCCCCCTATCACACTACTATATAGGTTGAAAGTGTCATTTTGCTTGACTGAAAATAAATTTATTTTTGAAAAAATTTACCGCCTAATATTTTACAGTCAATAATGTTTGTGATATAATAAACATATGGGTATTGTTCACACGGAAATAACTATAAAAAACGCAAGAGACGTGCTTAATGTCAGATATGAGAACGGAAATGCTCCTAAAGTCCGTCAAGCAACATTACAAGTTGTGGTAGATACCGGAGCGATGACACTGGTCATCAATGAACAAATGCGCCTGCAGTTGGGGCTTGCTGTAGTGGGAACAAAACAGGCGACACTGGCGGATGACACAAAAAAAACAGTGCAAATAGCGGAGCCCGTAGAAATTCACTGGAAAAACAGATCAATGACATGTCAGCCTTGGGTGGTAAATTCGGAAAGAATTCTTTTAGGCGCAATCCCCCTTGAAGATATGGATTTAATAGTCGACCCTGCCAAACAAGAACTAATCGGCGCTCACGGCGACGAAGAAGTCGGTCTTTTACTGTAATAGTTTGTAAATTTTATGATGTTAAAGTGACTTGACCCCGTTTTTACGCCGATAGATAATAGTAAAGTATGAAAAGCCTAATTATTTTATTTGCCGGTAATCTGTCCGATATAGCTTTTGAGCCTGTTTTTAACGGGAAAAACTCAGTCCAATTGTCCGTGGAGCAGGCGAAAAAGTTCCCCAATGTCGGTAAGACTGTCCTCCTTGCCCGCACGGACGGGGATTTTTCCGGTATTTCGGACATTCAAATAGAAAAAAAAGACCAATGGACTAAACGCAGTCTTTTGGAAAAAATAAGCGAGCTTCAGGCAGGGTTTGACCTTACTTTTTTTGCCTTCGCCGACTGCCCCTTCCTTGACCCTGTTCTTGCGGGCAAAGTAGCCGAAAGGCACATACAAGGAAAAGCCGAATATTCCTATGCCGACGGTTTCCCCTTCGGTCTCGCTCCTGAAATCCTCTCTCCCGGGACAGCGGGCATTTTGGCGAAAATTTTAGGCGATGACGGCGGACAAATAGAAAAAGACATTATTTTTTCCGTACTCCAAAAAGACATAAACGCCTTTGACATAGAAACCGAAATTTCCGCCGTCGATTTACGCAGTCACAGAATAAACTTGTGCGCCGACACAAAGCGCAATTTACTGCTCCTTAAAAATTTTATCGCCGCCTCAGGCGGAAAAATCCCTTGCGCCGACGAAGTTGAAAGCATAGTAGAAAAACAGCCGCAAATTTTAAGAACACTGCCCGCCTTCTACCCTATTCAAGTTTTCGGCGGCTGTCCGCAGAAATGCGCTATCTGCCCCTATCCTCAGCATAGCGACACGGGGCGCAAGGATTTTATGGACAGTGATAAATTTAAATCGCTGTTAGATAAAATAATAGCGTTTTCAGGCGACGCTGTGATTGACCTTTCCCTCTGGGGCGAATTAAGCCTTCACCCTGAAAAGTTAAAATTAATAGAAGAAGTTGTCTCCCGCCCCGAGTTAGCGTTAATAATCGAAACTTCAGGCGTCGGTTGGAAAAATGAGGAAGCTGATAAATGCGCCGCTTTGGTAAAAAGCGCAGGTGTAAGAAAAAACGCTCTGCCGCCGTTATCGTGGATTGTCTCCATGGATACTTGCGATTCTCAACGTTACACGGAACTGCACGGAGCGGGTTTTGCCGAGGCGGAATCTTTCGCCAAAAAACTTTTTTCTCTGTTTCCTAGCGACACTTATGTGCAGGCGGTGCGCGTAAAAGGTTCTGAAGACGATACCGAGAAATTTTACCGTTATTGGAAAACGGCGGCTCCAAAAAACGAAAAAAATATCATTATTCAAAAATACGATGATTTCTGCGGTGTTCTGGAGAAAAAACAGGCTTCCGATATTTCACCCGTTATCCGACAATCATGCTGGCATATCATGAGGGATTTGCCCGTTTTGATAAACGGAGACGTTCCACTTTGCAGAGAAAATCTTTCGGCGTTAAAGGGCGAAAAAAAGGATATACTTGGAAACGTATTTGCGGACTCGCTTGAAACTATTTGGCAAAACGGGGATAAATACTACAAGGAACAATGCGGAAAAAAATACGCAGGGCTTTGCGCGGAGTGCGATGAATACTATACCTACAATTTTTAACGAAACAATCATTCCCTATACCGCTGTCGGCGGCAAGGAGCGTATTGCGTCCGCGGGAATTTCCGCCGTTGTTTTGAACCGTCCCGGGCAGTACCAAAACAGAGCGTTTTTTTCAGAATTGGAAAAAAACGGATTTGACAATATCATTTCCATAGAATCCTGCGCTCCCCATTACGACATCGAAGACCTTTCAGGGCGTTTCCCGTTTGTACGCTTCATTCTGCCCGAAAAAGAATTGAACTTGGGCGAACAGATAAACCTAGCCGCTTCCGATATTACAAGCCCGCTTTTTTATGTTTTCCGCAGCGATATGAAAATAGTCGCCGGCGGAACGGCAAAACGAATGGCGGAACGTTTAATCGTCGATTCCGAAGACAAAGATAATTTTGAAAACAACAGCGGATTTAAAAGACTTTGCACTGTTCCAATAATGATGAATTCAAAATACGAAGTATTACCCACTATCGTAGTTCCTATGACGCATCGCAGAAAAATGGCTCCCGTCTTTCTTGAACCGCAGAACGAAGACGATTTAAGCCTTTATCCCTTTGACGGAACAGGCATCTATGACAGAAAACGTTTTATCAACATAGGCGGATTTGACATAACGCTTAATAACACATTCTGGCAGTTAATGGATTTCGGCTTTAGAGCAAGCCTTTGGGGTGAGGAAATAGCCTTGAGCCTTCATTTAAAACTTTCATATAACGGAGAATTGCCGATGGAAAATTTTACCGTAGATGAAAGCTACAGGCGTTTTTATATGAAAAACCTAGCCCCCGTATTTAAAAACGATTACGCCTATCTGCCGTTCTATCGTTTCTCTTCTTATATGTTCAAGTCGGCGGACGATCTTTTTTCCGCATGGGAAGAATTCAAGGAATGCAGAAAATGGGTGGTAAAAAACAAATTCAGGTGGAAATGCGACGCCCGCGCCGTAACAAACCGCTGGGATTCGCCTGAAAAAACGAGGGATAATTGACAGGTATCGTACTGCAGGCAAGAATTGATTCTACAAGACTGCGCGGTAAAAGTCTGCTTTTACTCGACGGCAAACCGCTCATATTCCGCGTAATGGAAGCGCTAAACCAAGTTCCCGCCGATATCAGAATACTCGCCTGCCCGGAAGATTCGCTTTCCTCTTTCGCGCCTATCGCTAAAGAAGCGAATTTTCAAATACTGACAGGACCCAAAGAGGACGTTCTTGAACGATACTGCATGGCAATCCGCAAATATTCAATAGATAGGGTAATAAGGGCAACAGGCGACAACCCATTTGTATTCGCCGATGCCGCCGCCTCTATTAACGATGAAGCCGTTTCCCTAAAAGCCGATTACGCAGGCTACGGAGAACTTCCCTACGGAGCGGGTGTTGAATCTGTCGCCGCTTCCGCCCTTCTTCGCGCCTGTGAGCAGGCAAAACTTCTCCCCGAGCGCGAACACGTTTGCCCGTATTTATACAACCACCCCGAAATGTTTAATATTCACCGTCCCCCCGCTCCCGCCCGCTGGCATCACCCCGATATCCGCCTAACCGTTGACACACAGGAAGATTTTGACCGCGCGGAGGAACTTTACAACGCTTTAAAAAATGAGCCAAACAGGCATAACGGAGAGACAATAATTAAAAAATATGCGAAAATGTTTTAAATGAACGAAGAGTCGATATTGATTATTCCCCTCTGTGAAGAAGGACACGGCGGCGGACATTTAACCAGATGTATTTCGCTCACAAACGAATTGCGCTCCATAGGACGCGAGGCATATCTTTGCTTAGATAAAAATGAAAAAACAGATAATCTTCTGCAAATAAAAAATTTTAACACGTCATGGATTATCCATAAAAATCAAATTAACCGCCGCTTTAGTTTCATCGTTTTAGACCGTTTCCAAACCCCGCGCGATGAGCTTCTGCGCTATAAAAAAATAGCGCCTGTAATCGGTATAGACGAAGGCGGTAAATACCGCGATTCTTTTGATTTTCTGGTGGACATATTAATTCCCAAAGGATTTGAACAACCGTCCGCAAATATCACTTCCTGCGGTTTATTGGATTTGCCGAAAAAAAGAAAGAACAAACAAGACGCAAAGGATTCAAAATTAAAAATTTTAATCACTTTCGGACAGGAAGACGCCGCGGAGCTTGGAATTTCCGCGATAGAAAAAATAGCCCAAATGAATTTAAAAGGAGCGGAAATTACACTGCTGAAAGGCGGCTTGAACGATTCAAAATCTCCAATACCTGATTATGTAAAAACATTGGATTCTATCCCTAACCTTGCGGATCGTCTTTACGAATACGACATTGTTATAACTCATTACGGTATCACAGCCTACGAAGCGTTATTCGCGGGAACAACAGTTTTACTCGACCACCCTACTCTCCATCATAAAAAAATAGCCAAAGCGGCGGGTTTTCAGGATATAGAAAAACTTGGAACAATAATTTCCTGGTTGAAAATAAAAGAGGAAAGCCTTGCCGAATTATTAAATTCATTTGCTCCGCAAGTAAATAAAACCTGCCCTGTCTGCGGAAAAGCGGCAAACAAACACAGTCTTGCGCGTTTTACGGATCGCACTTACCGCCGCTGTTCCAGGTGCGGCGTGCTTTTCATGGACAGAGCTTACCCGCCGCCAATCGAGTACGAGAAAGAGTATTTCTTTGAATCATACAAAAAGCAGTACGGCAAAACATATCTGGAAGATTTTCCCAATCTTGTTACATTGGCAAAACGCCGCTTAAAAATTATTTCCCAAATATCTCCCCGCAAAGATACGGAAACGCAGAGGAATGATAAAAACTATTATCCTCCCATTCTTCTTGATATCGGCTGCGCTTACGGTCCGTTTCTAATCGCGGCGAAAGACGAAGGTTTTCTGCCGTTTGGAATCGATCCCGCACAGGATGCGGTGCGTTATGTGCAGGAAACGCTTAGCATTCCCGCCGTTCAGGGTTTTTTCCCTAATTACCCGCTCTCCACGCCCAATTCCCAACTCTACGACGTTGTTACATTATGGTATGTTATCGAACATTTTACTGACTGCGTTACCGTGTTAGCCGAAATAAAAAAGCTTTTAAAACCCGGCGGAATTTTAGCGTTTTCAACGCCTTCGTTCTCCGGCATAAGCGGGCGTAAATCACTTCGCAAGTTTTTAGAAAACAGTCCCGCCGATCACTTTACAATCTGGTCGCCCAAAATGTGTAAAAAAGCGCTTGCCATAGCGGGCTTTAAAGTAAAAAAAATAACGATGAGCGGCTGCCACCCCGAGCGTTTCCCGCTCTTGGGAAAATTCGCCGAGAACAAAGAAAGTCGTTTGTATGGGCTGCTTATGACTGTAAGCAAAATTTTCGGTCTGGGAGACACTTTTGAGGTTTACGCTAAAAACTGATACTCAACTAGTATAAATATAATTCAACACAGGGCATTAGTCTTAGCAAAAACAGTGTTTTTTTTGATTGACAGTTTGGAAATCCGATTTTATACTGTCATAAGAATATATTATTCAGGAGGATATTATGAAGAAATTATTTATTGCAATGGTTCTTTTAACGGCTGTAATCGGAACCGCTCTTTTTGCGCAAACAAGAACCCCGCTTCAATTACCGGCAAAATTAGGAGACGCTTTTGGAAAGCCTGTTAAATACAAAGTAACCGCGCCCAATATTTTGGAAGTGCGCGGCTCGGCTCAGGACATGGGAGCGATATACCTTAGAGATATTCCCTACAATGGGCAAAAAAACTTGATTATCAAAATTCGCTCCATGGAGGGTAAATTCCGCTGGGATAACGGCAAAATGTTCGGCGTTACTCTTGGCAGCCCGAACGACGGAAAAAGTTTTTTACAGTCACCGGGAAGAAAACTTATGGACAAAATGATAGACGGTCCTTTCGCCGTTGGCGACGAGGTGGTATTTCCGCTGCCCGAAGAGGCTACCAGTAAACCCGGTAAAATTACTATTGCAATGACAATATACTGCGGAGCCATTTTTGAAATAGAGTTTTATTTCGAGTAAAACACATTAGGGTTGTTCAGAAACTGAAGTTTCTGAACAACTTCCAGTTAAAAAACGCAAAATACTATGAAAGAGAAATTGATAATCCTTGGCGCGGGCGTTATGCAGGGACCTGTTATCAATATCGCCAAAGAGTTGGGGTACTATGCCGTCGCTCTGGACGGCAGTTCTTCAGCGCCTTGTATTTCTCTGGCGGATCAATTTGAACAAATCGACTTAAAAGACAAAGAAGGGATAGAGGCGTTTGCCCGCTCCATTCAGGGAACAACAGACCGCCTTGGAATAATGACGGCGGGGACTGATTTTTCCGCCAATGTAGCGTGGGTTGCGGAAAAATTAGGATTACCCGGTATCCCTTACGAATCCGCTCTTAACGCGTCCGACAAATCAAGAATGCGCGAGTGTTTTAAAAAAGCCGCCCTGCCCTCTCCCGATTTTATCACCATTACATCGGCGGATTTACCGCTTACTTCCTCCAAACTCTCCGCTCTCGAATTTCCTCTCGTAATTAAACCCGTAGACAACATGGGAAGCCGAGGCTGCCGCCGTGTTGACAGTGCGGAAGAATTAAACGAGGCGGCAAAAAACGCCATCGGTTTTTCACGATCCGGCCGCGCAATTTTAGAAGGTTACATGGAAGGTCCTGAATTTTCCGTAGACGCTATTGTCTATCACGGAGAAATAACCATCTGCGGACTTGCGGACAGGCACATTTTTTTCCCGCCGTACTTTATCGAAATGGGACATACAATGCCGACAGTCATCAAAGAAGAAAAACAAACCGCTATTCTGGACACTTTCCGCGCCGGTATCCGCTCCCTTGGACTTGACGGGAAGGAAAGCATAGGAGCCGCAAAGGGCGACATCAAACTGACCGCCAAAGGACCGATGATAGGGGAAATAGCTGCGCGTCTTTCCGGCGGGTATATGTCGGGGTGGACTTACCCCTATTCATCGGGCGCGCTGCCAATCAAGGGCGCTATTCTTGCGGCAATGGGACGCAAACCGGAAGGACTTGTCCCAACCAAAAAATGGACGTGCGCGGAAAGGGCTTTTATCTCCATTCCGGGAACCGTCAAACAAATTAAAGGCGCGGAAGAAGCAAAATCCATAAACGGCGTTAATGACTTTTTCCTGCGAATTGAAAAAGGCAGTAAAGTCTCTTTTCCGGAAAACAATGTAACCAAGTGCGGCAATATTATCGCTTCAGCCGAAAACAGGGAAACCGCAATCCTTGCCGCTGAAACAGCCGCCCGCTCAATCCTAATCAGGCTTGACCCCGCAGACAAGGAAACAAAGGCGTTTTTATCGTCAAATTCCGTTTTTCCGCCCGACGCTTTCCAATTAACCGATGAATTAAAATCCGCCCTTTCCCAAATCCCCGAATTTCCCGCTCCCCAAGACGAAAACGTCCCTATTTCAACCGCCGAAATTTACCCCTTCCCTGCCTTTACCTCGTCATCTTTGAAGGACTACATGGGCAGAACGGCGGAAGAAACCCTTAATATTGTCCGTTTATTGATAGGTTTTCCCATTCCAGTAAGCTCAGAAAATGCCGAAAATATAATAAGACTTGGCAGATCTTTCTGGACTGCGTTAATCCGAGGCTCTTATCAGGGCGCGGTTTACTACGTTGATAATTTGGGAGCAAAAATTGATTCAAAACCATTGGAAAAAACTTAAAGCGTTCTTTGTTTTTTTTATAATTTTTCAATGCGCCGCCCTCAACGCCCTCACCCTTGATGAAACCATAAACTCGATAAAATCCATATCCCCGAATGAATCGGTACAATTCCGCTGGGATCCGCTATTCCGCGACGGCAGTTTTAAGTTAGGAGATCATTACGGGTCATTTTCAGCGGCGGCAAAAGAAGGCGAAACAGGGTATCTTGTATTTGATAACCGAGAGCTTTTCAATGTCCCCCTGCCGTATAACAACAGCGGAACTTTAGTCTTCCCCGACAATTTTGTTTCCACCCTAAAAAATACATTCGCAAGAATATACGAAAACGATATGTCGCGTTTCCGCGTCGCCGTCATTATCATCGATCCCGGTCACGGCGGCAAGGATTCAGGCGCGGTGGGGAATTTAACCGTCAACGGGAAAACCGCCCAAATTTACGAAAAAGACATCGTCCTTAAAACAGGTCTCGCCTTAAGAGACAGACTGACAAACGCGTACCCGGACAAACGCATTTTAATGACCAGAGATACCGACAAATACCTCACTCTTGACCAACGCGCGGAAAAAGCAAACGCCGTTACGGTAAAAGAAAACGAAGCTGTAATTTTTATATCGATTCACGCCAACTACAGCGCCAATTCTTCCGCGCGCGGCTATGAAGTTTGGCATATAACCTCGGGACAGCGCAGAAAACTTTTAGACTCTTCCAAACATAATTATTCCCCCGACGTACACGCGATACTAAACGCCATGCTTGAGGAAGAATACACAACGGAAAGCATCACGTTAGCGGAGTCAATATTGGAAGGTCTTAGGCATTCATTCGGCAATACCATGCCTTCCAGGGGGCGCAAGGCAAACGACTGGTTTGTCGTCAGAAACAGCCGTATGCCGGCAGTCCTTGTAGAGCTTGGTTTTGTGTCAAATCAGCAGGATGCCATTTACATGACAGGCGACGAAGGCTTGCTTAAATTTACCGATTCACTGTATAATGGGATAGCAAATTTTATTGGTATTTTTGAACGCTAATGAGAGACTTTATAAACAACAGTTTTAGATCAATTGTCGATTTCCTCTCTTCCACGGTAAAACGCAGGCTGTTTTTTATCGGTGTTTTAGCCTTGGTGGCGTTGACACATTTTTTGGTTTTAGGGCTTGCAAGAAGGACTTTTATATTCTATACTGTAGATGACGGGAAAATATTTGTGGAAGACCGAATGTTAAAGCATTCAAAATCACGGGAGGGTGATATTATCCGTTATACGGAGGAAATGCTTTTAGGTCCGGTTTCTCCCGATTTATTGCCTCTTTTCCCACGGGAAACCAGGCTAAAGTCGTTATTATACCGAAATGGGGTGGTTTTTGCCGATTTTACGGTCGATGCCGCCCTGCCGCCCTTAGAAGGGGGAAGTACAGTTGATAACTTCCGTACCTTTTATGCCGGTATTTTAAGGAATTTCCCCTATGTAAAGGACGTGCGTTTTTTTATTGACGGAAACGCCGTTTCTTTTGACCGGCTGGAGCGGGTACAGTAGTAATCCGTTAAGAATTTTCAGATATTTAAAAGTATCGAAAATTCAAAAAAAGTTGAAAATTTAGTGTTTTGCCGTTGACAAAACATTATAAATTTTATAAAATTAAGTTAACAAATTTGAAAGAAGTGTTTTTTAAAGGAGAGCTTTACATGAAAAAGATGCTCATTCTAGTCGTTATTGCGATGATTGCGGTTCCGTTGTTTGCGGAGGAAGGCGTACTTGTCGACTTCACTACCCTCAAAGCGGATATTCACATTAGTACAAACCCTAATGACAAATCCGACACCCCAAACCAAAACAAGCAGACAGTTATGGATTTCTCCCATACTGCCGGCAGCAGTTTTACAGCCCAGCAGAAGGCGTTAATGAACACCTCTCTGGCGATTGGTAACTGGGAAGTACATCTGGCGTCTTCTTCAAGGACTGTCCAGAACGTGTCACTCAGCTTCACCAAAGAAGCCGCGTCAAAAGAGTTTGGCACTGTAATGGGTGTACGTGTTCGTTTCCCGGTAGAGCCGTTTAACTCATGGGCGCTTGTCAAACCTCCGTTTGATATCCCCGCTTATGAATTGTCAACGGTCGGCGACGACGGTAAAATTACCCCTGCGGATCAGAAAGACGGTATTACTTCAATGAAGAGCCGCTTTGAAGCCCAGGAAGACGGAGCCCCGGCTTTTGGTATTATCAAAAACGTCGGAGTTATCAGAGAAGTAAAAGTAAGAGTATATGGTCTTAACTTCCCCCACGGTCTTACAACCATCCTTGTAGACAGCATGGGAATTGAAAAGAGCATGTTCATGGGTTATATGCAATTTGACGGTTGGGGAGAACTCATTTGGAGAAACCCGGCTTATATGCAGGAAGTAAGAAACCGCGATCTTAGGATTGTTCCTTTGTATCCGTTCAATACTCCCTTTATCAAATTCGCGGGATTCCTTATCCAGCGCGATGCCGCTAAAGAAGGCGGAGACTTTGTTACATATTTCAAAGACGTAGCCATTATTTATGACTTGGCTGTTCTTGATGCCGATAAAGACATCAACGACGAAGCAATCTGGAACATCATTCAGGTTCGCGAAGAACGCCGCAAATCATTCGAAATGGAACGCTTTGGACAGCAGCAGGTTCTTCGTTATATCGAACAGCAGAAACAAGCTACTGAACTTCCGTTTGGCGATCCCAAAAGAGAAGAACAAAAGCAGTAAAATAAGGTAAAGAGCCTCTCGTTAGGCTTATTCCGAAAGCGCTGTCTGGAACAAATGTTTTCAGACAGCCTTTTTTTTGTGTTAAAAAAAATGAGAAAAGAAGCTATAAATGAAACTATAAATACTCCTGAAAAAAATCGTTTACAGGAAGAATATGAGCAATATGCGCAAATTCGCCTTTCAATTGTAAACGATATGAAAATACAGGTAGATGAAATTCTTGCCTCTTTGGATTCCCACCCTGTTGTCAGCGGCAGAATCAAGAATTTCTCAAGTTTCTTTTCCAAGTACATACGCCTTTTAAAAGGAGGCGTTAGCAATCCTCAAATTACAGACCTTTTAGGCGTTAGGGTTATCTGCCCCTTTATCGAGGATTTACAGGCGGCGGAAGAATTAATAAAAAAGTATTTTACCGTTTTTGAACGTGAAATGAAAGGACATTATACCTTCCAAGAATTTTGTTATGAGTCAACTCACCTTTTAATCAAGATACCGCAGGAATTAATCGACAAACACGGGAATCCCGGCACGGACATAGCGGAAATACAAATACGCACCATTTTACAGGACGCGTGGGCGGAAGTTGAACATGAGCTTGTTTATAAAGCCGAATTCAGCCCGTTTGACGAGCCTATGAAAAGGAAGCTTGCCGCTATTAACGCGAGCCTGTCTTTGGCGGACATGATTTTTCAGGAAATCAGAAGCTATCAGCGGAAATACAGCAAGGAAATGGAAAAAAGACGGGAAAGCTTTTTCCAAAAAATCGAGGAATCAACGGACGATCTTTTGTTTGAATCGGAAAATGTAAAAATAGCCCCTCCTTTTATTGAAAGCGCCAATCCTCTGCCTTCATCCGAATACAATGAATCAATTGACGATTTGCTTGTTAAAGCCCTGTCCGCTCACAACAACAACAGTTTCAGCGAGGCAATCAACCAATACACAAGGATTTTAGAGTTAAAACCAAACAATAATATACTGTCAATTATTTACAAACACCGAGGAATGGCAAATTTTGCCTGCTCTTGCTATAAAGAAGCCATAGACGACTTCAGCAATTCTCTTGAGTTTGATAAACAGTCCTATAAATCCGCTTATTACCGAGGTGTTGTTTATTCTGTTATGAAGCAATATTTAAAAGCCATAGACGACTATACGCTTTCATTAACAATAAACCCGTATCAGCCGTTTTGCTTATTCAGGCGCGGACAGGCATACTACCACATAGGCGATTTCCCCCAAGCGCTGGCGGACTGCGAAAACTCTCTAGCATTGGAACCGGAAAACAAAACAGCGTCAAAGTTTAAAGAACTTCTTCAAAGCAAATTAAGAATGTAATGATCGAGGAGAGAATCGAACTCCCGACCAGTTGCTTAGAAGGCAACTGCTCTATCCACTGAGCTACTCGACCATTAAGCGTATTTGAAATACAGTGAAGTTTAATAAAATCCAATAAAAATATATCGTTTTTAGTCATATTTTGTCAATAGCGTAAAGGTCGGACAAGCAGAAAAAATGATATTTTCACAAAAAGTATCGTAAAAGTATCGTAAGGTTTTACTGCCGATCTTCCAGCATTTCCCCCCTTAAATAGCGTAAAACTTCGCTTGCCGGTATCATGGTACGTTTTGGACTGTATTTTTTCAGTCTTAAATAATTTTTTTTACCCCAACCGTATACGGTTGATTTTGTAACCCGAGCGAGCGTCGCAAACTCTGATATTGTTAAAAATTGCCGCCCTTCCAATTTTGCAAGACAATCCTTGTACATATTCCATGACATTTTTAATGGCTCCGGCATATTGTGTGTTACAAAATAATCTCTCAAGGTCATACCCTTATAACTTTCTACTCCGTCAGGCGAATTACACGGAAACGCTGTATCGCTGTTTTTCATATTTTCTCCTTATAATCAACCAGTTTGAATATTACGCTCTTACCGTCTTTACGGTCATCTGAATGGCAACCAAAAGCCAGACAAATATTTCTAGTTGGATAGGATAATTTAAGCGGCTCAAATATACAGCCATCACAGGCATAAAAGCCGAAATAGAGAGCGAGCTAAATAATCCTCAAAAAGCCTCAGGGCAATAGTACCTTTTAAACGTTATCGGTACGGCTTGCAATTTTGCGATAAATATGATAATATTACACCTATAAGGCGTTTTTGAAGGGGTGTTATTATGTTTTTTCTTATCGTTGTTTTAATTGCGGTTTTTATTATTATCTTATCAATAATAAATATAGGAAAAAATAAAAAGAACAAAAAAGCCTTCGCCGATTTGCAAAATACGGACAGCAGATTTTCAGGCGCGAAATTATTTGATTTTATAAATACAAGTTTTATTTTAATTTCCGAGTCGGGTTTTATTGCGCTAAAATCCCTCGATATGAAAGAATTAAAAATCCTTAACATTAAAGACATTACAGGCTTTGAAGTTTTAACCGACGGAAAAGCCGTCGCTAATATAGGCGGAGCGGTCGCGGGCGGCATTTTGTTTGGCGGAATAGGCGCGATAATAGGCGGTATGCAACAACAGGAAAAAATTACCAAAATGAGCTTTTTATTCAAGACAAACGATTTTAATAATCCGAATATCGAAATACCCGTTATAGCGTTAAGCGTTAAAAAAGGCTCTTTTGAGCATAAAGCAATTGAAGGCAAACTTAGAGATTTGACAAATACACTGGAAGTCGTAGAGAGAAAATACAGGCAATGAAAAAAATATTATTGTTAATTTTTTGCGTAACTCTCGTATTTGCCTGTAAGCCTGATAATGGCGGCGATAATACGGATTATAAAGAAAAAATAAACCCCGAGGGCGATGATACGGAAATTATTGAAGAAACAAAAGAACCTCATGTTGTAAGAATAAATATGTTCGACAACGCTCGTTACAACTGGGATAATATTTATATAAAAGTAAATATTTACGTTTCCAAGACTTCGCCAAAAGCCGCAATAAACAACTGGTCGGCGGATTACGAGTATTACTACGAATATGAAGAAAATATAGATATGTGTATAAATGTCGCCATGATAGAGATAGAAGATCCCGTAGAATATCTTGGCGGAACCATTACGATAGAATTGTATAATAACGCCGAGTTTTTTCGCTTCTCCACAGCAGGAGAGTATTCGCCTTCATTGTACCCTTGTCCGTCTTTAGATGTCAAAAAACTTTATAATCCTAATAATATTTTTTTGGGATATTATTACGAAGCGTTAAGTATTACCGAAAAAAAAATGATAACACCTGCGGATAAAAGCAAGCCCTCGTATTACCGATTAAAATATAGTGTGCGATTTGAACCATTACAATAAAAAATAGCCCGCTACTAACCGCCGGAGGAATTAGCGGTTTTCACGGACTATTTATTTTTTTGCTATCACTACTATCAAGAGAATTATAGTAGTCGCGCTTAAAGTTAAGGTAGAAGTCTTGTAAAGTGCCAGCTTCCATTGCAAGCTCTTCGTATAGGTCGTTGCTTCGTCTATCAAGTTGCCGAATAGCTCCAAGTCTCTTTTCAGTTTGTTCAATTCTTCTTCCCTCTCTTTCAATTCTTGCAACTTCTGCGCTAATTCGGCTTTCCTCTCTTCGTTGATATTCTCCAATTCTTGTAAGTAAATCTCTCTCTCTTGCTGTATAGTCTTCAATTCTTGCGCTATTTGCTGTATTCTTTGGATAGAAGATAATGGCTCCGGTTGCTCCGCCGATAATGATGGCGATAACAGCAACAATAATAAAATGACAGATATTAGTTTTTTCATGGGCTTCCTCTCTGTTAAATAGTTTTTTATATATATCATCGCTCATACACTCTCCTTTGGTCTTAAAAACCCAAGCACGTCCTTGTAATCATGTTCTTGTATTGACACGGTAAGCGGTATCCAATTCTGTTCAAGGCAGGTCATTGTTTTAACGTTTTGTTTGTCTCCGAAAATTACGGCAATATGCCCGTAACCGCCGCCTTTAGCCTAAATCGTCAAAAAACGCTCGCTTGACCGGAACTCGCAAGGCAAGCATGGCGCCGTTTATAACACGTCCAGAATATCCCTGCTCGGCAAGCCATAACTTCCATTGCCGTATAATAGGCTTTGTAAGCTGTGTAAGCGTTATATCCTTAAAACCCTCAAACGGTTTCATTTTAGTTTCAACCATACGGCGGTTTGTCAAAAGATAATGAGCGGATACAGGATTTTTTTCAAGTAAGGCTTTCTCTCGGACGTATTCGCTGTCCGATTGCCAGAACGATAAAACGTACTCGATAAGCGGTATAGATTGTACGGGGCTTGCCTGCGTCGCCGCGGAGGCTTTTTTCGCCGCTTCCATATCCGCCGCCATTTTCAACGCGGCTTCGGCGGCTTAGGCGCGGCGTTCTTTTTTACCCTCTACCTGTATCCCAAGAGACCGCGAAACGTATTTTTTATCGGTCTCGTTCCATATTCTCGCGTGCCATATATTTTTTTGTTTATAAAGTGTCGGTTTACGCACAAAAAATCCCCCAAAAAAGTATCGTAAAAGTATCGTAACGACCAAATTCGAGGATTTTATAACTTCGATTGTTTCGCATAATTCTTTATGCTGTAAGGAATTGCAATAAAACGCTTTTTTTATCCACTGAGCTACTCGACCTTGTATAAAGAATAAAGACAAGTGAGATAAAAATCAAGATATCACACAAAGCTCACAAAGGTAGAAAGAACACAAAGAAAATCAGGGGTTTTTGTCCGTTTTCTATCTTTCGAACAATAAACTCCTGATCTTCTTTGCGAGCTTCTCTTACTCCGTTTTCTTTGTATGACCTACAGTAAGCTCTGCATTGTCAAAACCATCGTAAAGAGGGCGACGGTTTCAATAACACCGATGGCGGAAACGTACTGGGCAAAGCCTTTTCCCGATTCAGCCAAGGCATCGGCGGCGCATGCGCCGGCTTTTCCTTGGAAGACAGCCGAGAACGCAATGGCTACCGCGGACGCGATACTAAAACCAAAGTTCAGTAAACTGTATTCAGCTACAGCCGCCGCGCTTTTTATACTACCCATCATAATGTAAGCGTAGAAAACCTGCGTTAACGGAGCGCCGATAAATACCAGCAATGTCATTGGGGCGGGTTTATTTGTTAAATAACACTTCTTCCACGCGCCGATAGCCGCCTGTGCGGCGATACCAATGCCGAATCCCGAACCAACAGCCGCAATGCCGAGTACCAACCCGGCTCCTAATAATCCTAAATTCATACTCCACTCCTTAAAATTATTTAATTTCTTTTTCTTTAAAAGGCTTGTAAGCCGTGCCTGACCAGGTAAGACCTACATGCCCTGAAAATTCCAATGTGTTAAGACGCACTCCGTGAACCAACACCGATAATACGTTCAGCACCATGTTTAAGCCGTGTCCGAAAATAAGCAGAATAATTCCCGCAAAAATCAGGAAGCTGCCAAGCATCGGACCCGCCATACCGTTTATTGTTTGCGCGATAGCCGCTCCCGCAAGTCCTACCGCCCAAAGCCTGATATATGACATTATATCGGAAAATACGTTTACTACTCCAAGAATAACACTAATGAAATTTTGACAACTGTTTAATACCGACTTTAATACACTGCCCTCATAAGGAGAGAAAATAAAGCTTAAAACAAATCCGCCGCCAACTAAGTATACTGTTATGGGAATAGGCAGAATGGAAACATGTCTTGCGGCGTTGCTTACAATCAAATTCAGCACCACGTTATACATTCCCAATAACATTCCTATTGTTCCCAATTCTCCCAATATTTTTAACGATTTGCACCTAAATATTACAACTATGTGCGCAATCATTAAATGTACTACCGCAAGGGAAAAACAGAATATTTGCAAATTTTGACTTACTATAGCGTCGTCTGTTTTTGCCGAAGAAATATAAGACAGAGAAATATCTTTTAAGACATCAGGTATATATTTGTTATCCATCGCGAACCATGAACATGTAAGAACGCCCCATACAACGTTAAGCGCCCCCAGCAATAAAAGCATTTTTAACGGAGTACCGACAGGCTTTTTGTTTTTTAACGACATAAGCATTCCGATTATAGCCATAGTCGTAATAATCAGACCGTATGCCGCGTCTCCGAAAAGCATGGCAAAGAAGATACAAAAGAAAACCAGAAAGATCGGCGATATATCAACTTCGCGGTATCCCGGGTTAATGTCAAGGAAGCTTGTAATGGGCGTAATAAGCTGTACAAATTTGTTGTTCTTTAGTTTTGTCGGCACTACTTCGTCGGTTTCAGGCGGTTCGTCTACAGATAATGCCCAGCCGTTTTCCGACGCTACTTTTTTTACAAGACCGACGTCTTCCGCCGGCACATAGCCTGTTAACCATGAGAGCGAGAAATCTTCGGGAATATCTTCTATTTTACTAAGACCGGCAACCGCCGATTCAAATTCAAGATCATACTCAACAAGTTCCATTTCCTTTTGCAGCGCGTGACGGCGATCCGCGAAAGATTCCAAATCCTTATTTATATCCTGTAAATCAAGATTAAGCTCTTCAATTTCTTTTTTATATTCGTTTAAGGATTTTTGCGGCAACTGAAACGGAGCCATACCGGGTATCGTTTTTTCAGGAACCAATATGCGTACAACCGATTTATCGCTTTTTACCTTGATATATTGGAAATCTTTATCCAGACGGTTAAACGCGTCAACAGGCATTTCATAAAAATAAATAGGTATTGTTTTTGATATTTCTTCCACTATTGACGGGTCAAAATTTTCCCAGCCTTGTATGCGTGAAACTTCCCTGGTGTACGCGGCTTCTTTTTCTTTCAGCTGTTTGCGTTCCTCGCCTATGCTGTTCATTAGATCGGGAAGATACGGTCTTGGTTTTGCTTTTACGGCGTCAACTGAATACGGCGATTCAGCGTCTGTTCCGTAAATATCTTCGGCTCTTCTGCCTCTGCGAAGCCCTTTCGGTTTTTCTCTGCGTTCAATCGAAGGAACTTCATCTCCTCCCGTATATTCGCGCGGTTTCTTTTTGGGAACTTTAAAATCCTGTATTAAACCTATAGCTTCTTCTACTTTTGTTTTTCTTTTTAAGGCGCTTGAATTGGCGTCTAACGGAGCGTTTGTTTTTTCAAGATGTACTACGCCTGCCGCGCGGAGTTTTTTAAGAGCCTCTTCTTGGGATTTATCCTGTACCAAGAGGCATATTTTCTTCATAGGTACAATCATATTCCGCCCTTCCTTTCGCTGTTTTTCATCACTTACCCGCCAATCCGCTCTTAGCGATTTTACCGCGTACAACGGCGGCTGTCTGCTGGTCGCCCAGATAAACCTGAATCTTTTTGATATTGTTTCTTGATTCGGGTATTTTTATTTTTTCAAAAAGATTAACGCGCTGTGTTGTTGTGCGCAGTTCTTTATCAAGTCTTCTGCGCTGTTCCTCGACAATTTCCATTTCCATTTGCAAAGCCAAGGCTTGCTTCATGCAATCAACAGCCAAATCAAGCCAAAGCGGAGTCTTTAAAAAATCATACGCGGAGATTTCAAAATCCGCGCCTTCAAAAACAGGGATTGAAACGCCTGCGATGTTTCCGTGGCTTGTACGCACGTCCGTAATTCTTAACAGGTCTTTTGTAAAAACTCCCGTCTCGCCGAAAACGCCGATCCACGATTTAAATGATTCATCTAATTGTTCTTTCGCTATCTGCAATTCTTTTAACCGCATATCGGTCAATCTTATTTCGCCCTGCAGCTGCTGTTTCTTAAGCATAAGGGTAGGCAGATAACGCCTGTACATTTTAAGAGAGTCTTTTTGTTTTTTCAGCTCATTTTTTGTGAGCTTAATTTTTGCCATACTACCCTATTCTTTTTTCGGCCAGAATTCATTAATCAATTCTGTGCGTAATCCTGTTTCTTCTTTGTTAAAGCAATCCGACAGGATTTCCCAGCCTAAGTCCAGCGCTTTTTCAAGCGGAATATTTACGGAAAGATCCATCATTCTTGTTTCAAATTGGATGCCGTACTTTAAAAGTTTCTCGTCCCAGTGGGTCATGATAAAGCCCATCGCCTTCTTTTCCAAAGTGTCGCGGAAGGCGGAATAAAGTTTGATCATACCGTCCATGAGGGCGCGGTGGTCTTTGCGGGTCTTGCCGTTAACCTGCTGTTTAAGACGTGAAAGAGAACCAAACGGCTCAATGCGTCCGTTCTTAAGATAATACTGACCTTCCGTAATGTATCCGGTATTGTCCGGCACAGGGTGGGTAACGTCGTCGCCCGGCATTGTAGTAACGCCGAGGACTGTGATTGATCCCGCTGTTTCAAAGTCGACTGCTTTTTCATAACGGCTCGCCAACTGGCTATAAAGATCTCCGGGATAACCGCGGTTAGAAGGAACCTGTTCCTGAATGATCGAGATTTCCTTCATCGCGTCGGCGAAGTTTGTCATGTCTGTCAAAAGAACAAGTACGTCTTTGCCTTGCAGAGCAAATTGCTCGGCGACGGCGAGGGACATGTCGGGGATCATAAGACATTCAACCGTAGGATCGCTTGCGGTGTGTACAAACATTACGGTACGAGCGAGAGCGCCCGCGTTTTCCAATGTATCTTTAAAGTTAAGATAGTCGTCGTACTTTAAACCCATTCCGCCTAAGATGATTACGTCAACTTCCGCCTGCATGGCTATACGCGCAAGAAGCTCGTTGTACGGCTCGCCGGATACGGAGAAAATCGGCAGCTTCTGCGAAACTACCAATGTGTTGAACAGATCGATCATCGGGATACCGGTGCGGATCATCTTGCGCGGAATAATACGCTGGGACGGATTTACTGAAGGTCCGCCTATCGGAATTTTGTTGTCTGTTAATTCGGGACCGTTATCGCGCGGTTTACCGGAACCTGTGAACACCCTGCCCATCAGGTTATCTGAGTACGCAACCTGCATTGGGCGTCCGAGGAAGCGCACTGTATCGCCTGTGGAGATACCGCGGCCGCCCGCGAAAACCTGAAGCGACACTGTATCGCCGTTAAGCCTGTTTACCTCGGCGAGAGAAGTGCCGAATACCGTATCGACTTCCGCCAAGTCTCCGTAGCGAACGCCGTCAGCTTTGACGGTAATAACGCTTCCTGTTATTGATTCAATCTTGCTATATACTTTGTCCATAATTCCCGTCCTAGTAAATTATTTTTTCGGCGGTCTTATCAAGACCCTGTGATTGACTCTTTACAGCCGATTCAATTTCAGACTCAAGTTTGTCAAAACGATCGCTCTTCCACTGGCTTCCGTTGTAATCGAGGAATTTTTGCCTGAGTTTGTTAAACCATGAACGCGCCTCATTCTTGTCCGCAAAAGTAAACTTTGAGCCAAGAATAAACAACAATTTGGCAAAAACATATTTTTGTCTTTCGGGCTTTACCGCCGCGTCTACTTCGTCAAACGAGTTCTGCTGGAAGTATACGGCGTCGATTAAATCGCCCTTAAGGAAAATAATGTAGTCTTCTATGCTTGTTCCTTCTTCACCGACTACCTTCATCATCTGCTCAACTTCGGAACTGCGGCGCATAAAACCATGCGCGTAGGCGACTTTCTCGCTGTCGATAATTCCTTTGTACTTTGACCATGAATCAAGCGGGTGAATTGCCGGGAACTTACGCGCGTCGGATCTTTCGCGGGAAAGACCGTGGAACGCGCCTACGACTTTAAGCGTAGCCTGCGTAACGGGCTCTTCAAAGTTACCGCCCGCCGGGCTAACCGTTCCGCCGATTGTTACGGAGCCGAAACTGCCGTCGCGCAGGCGGACGATACCGGCTCTTTCGTAGAAGCTGGCAATTGTAGATTCCATGTAAGCGGGGAACGCTTCCTCGCCCGGAATCTCTTCCAAACGTCCTGACATTTCACGCATAGCCTGCGCCCAGCGGCTTGTGGAGTCCGCAAGCAAGAGGACGTTTAAGCCCATCTGCCTGTAATACTCGGCGAGCGTTACCGCCGTATATACGGAAGCTTCGCGCGCGGCGACGGGCATTGAGGACGTATTACAAATAATGATTGTTCTTTCCATGAGGGAGCGGCCTGTTCTTTCATCTTTTAATTCGGGGAATTCTTTTAAGGTTTCCACGACTTCGCCGGCGCGCTCACCGCACGCGGCTACGATTACAATGTCTACGTCCGCAAAGCGGCTTGTAATCTGCTGAAGAACCGTTTTTCCCGCGCCGAAAGGACCCGGGATACAGTAGGTTCCGCCGCGCGCTACAGGGAAGAATGTGTCGATAAGACGGACGCGGGTAACCATCGGCTCTGTGGGTTTAAGACGCTCTTCGTAGCAGTCAATCGCCCTTTTTACAGGCCAGCGGAAGCTGAGTTTTACGGGAACGGCGTTTCCTTTTTCGTCTTTTAATTCCGCGATTGTTTCACGGATATTGTATGTTCCCGCTTCTTTTACCCAGGAAACCGTATAGCTTCCGTAAAGATTAAAGGGAACCATGATTCTGTGCGTAAAGGAACCTTCCGGGACTGTTCCCAGAGTGTCCGCCCTTTCCACTTTATCGCCCGGTTTTACCTTGGGCGTAAATTGCCATGTATTCGATACAGGCAGAGCGTCAAGATAAACGCCCCTTTCCAGAAAGTATCCCGCGGCTTGCGCCAACTGGGGCAACGGGTTTTGAAGTCCGTCGTAAACCTGCCCGAGAAGCCCCGGACCTAATTCGACGGATAACATATCCCCCGTAAATTCAACTTCATCGCCTATAGAAATACCTTTGGTAATTTCAAAAACCTGAAGTTGGCTGATTTCTCCGCGAATTCTGATTACTTCGCTCTTCAGCCGTTTATCGGCGACTTTTACATAACCGACCTCGTTCATGGAGACGTCTCCGTCAAAACGGACGCTAACCATGTTGCCGTTAACGGCTGTTACTATTCCTTTTGTTCCAATCATTTAGTTTCCCCCGGGGAATTTTGCGCGCTTTCTAAAATTTCAGCGTACAAAGTTTTATATTCTGCAAATCCTTTTTCAGTATTAAAAGACTGTCTTCTTTCAAGCAGTAATAATTTTAAATAATAAGCGTAAATATTATTCACGCTGTAATAATCGCTGCCGGCGATTGAATCTATGGCTGTCCAGCGCGCTTTATCCAGCAAAACTTCGCCGTCTAAAGGTGATTTTTCATCAACGGCTTTAACGGCGGTAATAGCGGCTTCCTGCGGAAAAAACGGAATGTCCGTTATCTGAACATCTTTCTTTAATTTTAAAGCCCGCTCTTTGGCAAGGTTTAATTTTAAAGCGCGTTCCCAGCTTTTCCAGTTGTTTACAAAAGCGCAATTACTTTTTTTTGCGGAAAACACATCGTTAAAGGTAAGATAATCCATTGCTTTTAAATCGCCGTCTTCCAGTAAATCTTCAGCTAACGCTTTAAAATGAGCGGAAGACATGGGCGGTTTTTGCTCGTAAATCAAAGAAGGAAGTTGGGCAATAAAGTAATAGTATGCTCTCACCTTTATATGTTCCTTTTGATTATTTCTTTAAGAGTTCCGCTAATTTGGGATTCAAATAAGCTGAAAGCTGCTTGGCGACCGCTTCCGACGAAAAATCGTAGTAAACAGAACCTTCTTTATTTGAGATTCTGAAACCGGTAGCCAGCTTGCGGTTGGATTTTAATTCCACGCCCTTTGAAAGCTCAGCTTTTAATTTATCGTTAAAGTAGCCTTGAAGCTTGGAAAGCTCGCTCTCCGATAAAATAACCGAAAGATCGCCGCCTTGTTTATCAGCCCACTTTTTAATCAACTCGGGCAGAGCCGATTTTAACACGTCGTCGTTGTAATTCGCGCCGACATTGTCGTTGATTATTTTGTTTAGTAAAGCCTGAATCTCGTCTTTGAACGCCAAAATGAGATTTCGCGAAGCCTGTTCCAGCGCGGCAATACCGGCTTTTTCAGAACGTTCGGCGTCCTGTTTTGCGCGTTCAATCAGATTGTCCGCTTCTTTTTTAGCATTCTCAACGATTTTTTGGGCTTCGGCGCTCGCCTCAGCCTTGATTTTGTTAGCCTCATCAGTTGCGGCTTTAACTCCGTCTTTTTTTATCCTATCGATAAGTTCCTGAACCTGAATTTCCATAATTTCACTTCCTTATGATAATAGCCTATATACCTGTATAATATTACAAAGAATATTATTAAAAGTCAATCGGTTAAAATGCCAAAATTACTGTGTACAAAGATACATTAATTGTACAAAGTAGTTAATTTTCTTAAAACTGTTTATCATTCTTTGATTTATAGGCTCTTTTGAAGCCATATTTAGCTCCCTCCAGTTTATAAGCAGTTCCGGGTGCTTTTTCTGAATATCTTCTATAAGGTTTTTTAAATGTTTTCCTACTATAGTAAGCGCTTGAACTGCATCATTTATAATCTCTATTGCCTGATCGTTAACCTTTGTAATTATACTGTTTATATACCGCGCCTGCGTAGGATCCCTGTCTATTCTGATTATAGCGGCGTGCAAACGCGACCCGTCGGCTCCGTCTTCCGACATAACCGTATCAAGATCGGCTATAGCGCCTTTTGTATCTTCTACCTTATGGAAAGCGTCGCTCATTTCCCGCGCCATAGTGTTATTTGTCCACTGACCTCGGATAAGAAGGATATCGCACAATTCCTTGATTTCTTTTTCCAGATAGTCATCCATAAAAGCTTTAAGGAAATTAAGCCCTTCCGCATAGACAAAATAATCAAGATGCCTTTTTCTGTATGGTTCGCTCATAGGCACATTGTAATTTTCCAGTCTTATAAAATCGTTTGAATCAAAGACCTGTTTGCTAAGCGCGTTTATCTGCCCCGCTTTTTTGGTATTATTTATTTTTGTAATAAAGGCGTAGGCTGCGTTTTTTTGGGCTTCAAGCCATACATCGCCGATAGTTTCGACAAAAACGGTGTTTTTAAACTGCCAAACGGGGTTTCTAAGGGTATATTGAATCATTAATTCAATAACTTTTGAAGTATGGATTTCCCTTAAGGTTTTTAACATATTGTTAAATTGCACCGGGTCTACAAGGTCATGCCCGCCATCGCATTTTTTAAGTATACCTAAAAGTCCCGCCCAGTCCTCTTCCGGTCTTAAAGCCTGGGTAGCGGTCAAAAAGTCCGCCATTTGGTCAATTATAAGGATTGTCTTTACGGCGGGGAATTTCGGCTCTACAAGGAAGCTTCCGTCTACAAAATGAGGGTCAAATTTCTTGAAAAAACCCGAAAAATTGTAGTTTACAAGCTGATTTAACGCCGAAGCCAGCTCATATCTGTGGTTTACGGTCGTTCTATGGGTATGGTCAAACTGGTTTATAAGCAAGTTAATATCATTCTGAATTGAGGCAATTACTTCCTCTCCGCTGTTAGTTTTTAATTTTGCTTCCAAAAACGCCGTATCCAGCCTGCTTATCGTTTCTTTTATACTTGGATCGATACATGATTCTACGGTAAAATGACGCAATTGAGCCATTTTTTGCTCGTCTTTCATGAATGTTTTAATGGGATAAATGGTCTTATATACTGAAAATAAAAATGACAATAATGAAGGGTCTGTCTCTTCCGTGCGAATTCTGAAGTATTTAGCGTATTTACTCTGATTTAACTCTCTCGCAATGCCTTTGAGCATATTTTGCTTTTCATCTGTCAGCCCTTCGCCGGCAAAAAATGAAAAAACTTTGTCCATAAGGTCTTCGGCCATATTTTCCCCCTAGCTGTAAATGTTATAGTATTTTTAATTATTTAGCAATACTTTTAATTATTTAAAGACTTTGCCAAAAACATACATAAAGGGATATATTTTTAACATAAAAATTTTATCCTTTTTAGTCAAAATTCCCCTTGACATATATAGTAAAATTCGTGAAACTTATAATAATAGGTTAAAAATTGTTTAAAAATACTTATTTAAAGGAGTTTTGAAATGACAAAACGACTAATTTTAATGGCTCTTGTTTTTTGCCTTGTTTTAGGCAATGCGTTCGCTCAGCTAAAAGCTAAAGACTATATAGCCCAGGGGCAGGACCAACTTAAACAGGGAAATTACGCGGAAGCGGTCGCGGCGTTTGAATCGGCAATTAAACTTGAACCGAAGAACAAACAGGCGGCTACTCTGTTAAATGACGCGAAACTTAAAAGAATGGAAGAAGCCTTTACCCAAGCGCAAAAGCTGCAGCAGGAAGGCAAATTTCAAGATGCGATAACTCTGTACAATTCGGCGATTCGATACGCTCCCGCCGGGTATAATACCCGTAATATACAGAACCGCAGAGATGAGGCTCAAAAGGCTCTCGCTCTTACAGAGCAGCAGGAACAGAACGCTGTCGCCCTTGCCGAACAGCAAGCCCAGCAGCAAGCCAATTCGCAGACCGCCAAAGAACGCCAAGAGCAAGGTCAGCAAGCGGTTAAAAAAGCAAATGAACTGCTTATCGGCGGAAAATATCCAGAGGCTATCGCCCAATATGAAGAAGCGCTCGCATCGGAAGGCTTAACCAAACCTGAAACAACCGAAGCCAACCGCCTCATTAATGAAGCGAAGGCTTTACAGGAAGAAATGGTCAAATTTAACAGACCTTTACAGGATAGCGATTTTGAGGTCGCACAAGCCGGCAACATTATTACAATTACCAAGTATAAAGCGTCCACAAGCAAAACAATCACCGTAGCCGGAGCCACCCATACGGTATATTTTGGTATTCTTAACGTAGTTATCCCTTTAAAAGTCTTTGGCGTTCCTTTATCGCTTATCGGCAATGAAGCGTTCAAAAACTGCGGATTGCAATCGGTAGTTATCCCCGATACTGTTACCGAAATCGGTTGGGGCGCTTTTGCGAATAACAACCTTGAAAAAGTTACGTTAGGGAAAGGCTTAAAAGCAATCAAGGGCGGAGTTACACAGGGAAGCGTGGAAGTAAGCGAACTCGGAGCGTTTGAAGGCAACAAAAAACTTGCGGAAATTGTAATTCCCGATGTTGTAGTTGAAATCGGAGCAAGAGCTTTTAAAGACTGCGGTCTTAAAAGAGTAATATTCGGTAAGATGGTTCAGATTATCGGCGAAAGCGCATTCAGAAACAATCAACTGCCCGACGTAGCTTTCCAACCGTCTGTCAGATCTATCCGCCGTTTTGCGTTCCATCAAAACCAGATAAAGAATTTATTCCTTCCTAACGGTATTGTTGAAATTTACGACGAAGCTTTTACAAACAACCCGATGGAATCCGTAGTTATACCGGCGTCATTGGCAGGATTAGTACAAATGAACAATATGCCAAGCCCGCGTATCGGCGGATATAACGCCAAATACACGGCGTCCGCTCCTCTTACTTTCCCCAATACTCTTATTATGGTTACATTCCCGGGCGGTTTACACGATGACAACCTAACGACATTTGAGCAAAGTTTAAGAGATTATTACATCAGCAATAAAAAAGCTCCCGGAGTTTATATAAAGAACGGTCCTGTTTGGACGTTTAAGAGATAACTTCCGATAAGAAAAAGCCCTGCGATTGCGGGGCTTTTTTTTGCATAATACAAATTTTTATTGTTTTAGTTGATTTACGGTCTCTGCGATTTTATTTTTTAAAACATCCAACCCTGTTTTTTCTTTTACGGAAATAGCGATACTGTTTGGAAAACGATTTTGCAATTCCTCTACGGCGTCTCCTGACAAGCGGTCTATTTTATTTAAAACGATAATAACGGGAATATCCAGCGAAGGTTTTTCTTGCTCCGCGGGTTTCTTATCTAGCTTTTTTCCGCCTTTGTCTTTTTTTTGCGATAACTCAGTTAAAACATTCATTGTTGTTTCAAAATTATTTTCAATGTCAGGATCAGAAGCGTCTAAAATATGGATAAGAATATCAGCTAACGCCGCTTCTTCCAAAGTTGAACGGAACGCTTTAATGAGCGAATGAGGAAGAGCGCGGATAAAGCCGACTGTGTCGGTAAGCAGGACTGTAACGGACGGAGCGGGCTGAAAACGCCGTGTAACGGCGTCCAAGGTGCAGAAAAGTTTGTCTTCCGCAAGCACGTCCGAGCCTGTAAGCACGTTTAACAAACTTGATTTGCCGGCGTTTGTGTACCCTACTATGGCGCATACGGGCAGGTTGTTGCGCTCCCTCATGCCTCTTTGGGTCTTGCGCTGTTTGCCTACCTGCTCAATTTCTTTTTCAAGCTGGTTAATTTGTTTTTCTATTTTTCTGCGGTCAGTCTCCAGTTTGGTCTCCCCCGCCCCCTTTGTCCCGTAACGACCTCCCCTCTGGCGTGAAAGATCGATATACTTGTGCGTCAACCTTGGTAAAAAATAAGTTAGTTCCGCAAGTTTTACCTGCAGTTCCGCCTCTCTTGTAACGGCTCTTTGCGAAAAAATACGGATTATAATTTCCTGCCTGTCCAGCACGGGAAGCCCCGAAAGCTCTTCCCAATTCCTTTGTTGTGACGGGCTTGGATTCCAATCAAAAACCAGCAGATCCGCCCCTATTTCCCCCGCTTTCTTTGCCAATTCATCCGCTTTTCCGCTTCCCATGCCGAACTTTGCGCTTTTTTCCCGCACTTTTATTTTTTCATGCGCCGCTATTTCAAGCTCCAGTGTTGCGGCAAGTCCTTCAAATTCACGGCACATGGCGTCGTCGCTTGAATTCCCGTTTAATATGCTGACTAGGAATGCTCTTTGGGGTTTTTCTTTTGTTTCATAGAGTTTCTGCATAGGGAATTATAGCATAAATATAGATTAAATATTTCTTTGACAAACTATAAATAAAACAATACACTATACCCAACGGTTGGAAATACTGAAAATTTGTCATAGGCGGTAAAAAAAATATGAAAAAAATAGCGATTATCGGCGCTTTTATTTTTTTGACGGTATTTCTAACGATAATCGGCTGTTTCAGCGATTGGAAAGGGGGCGAAGGAACCCTAACCATAACTTTAGGCGGCGACAGCAATGGACGTGCCGTAGATTGGCCGCCGTATGCCGATGTCCCGGGTAAATTTCGGTATCCTATGAAATACATTTTAACGCTGAATGGTCCGACAGGAACCATAGAAAGAGAATTCGGGTTTAATGAAAACGACTTAGTCGAGAATGTAATATTTACTTTTTTTATAGCTCCCGGACGTTGGAATGTAAACGTAAAAGCCTATGTTGCGGATAAAGGAAAATTTCTGTATTCGACAGGAGACAGTAATGTAAACGTAAGGGGCGGGCTGGATAATTCTGTTGGGATAAAAATGAATAAGGCATATTATGACATTGGCGACACTGGTCCCGGCGGCGGGAAAATCTTTCATGTTAACCCGAGGGGCTTTACCTTGTACTTGGACAAAAATGATAATGTAGGAATTATAGCCTATTATCTTGAAGTTGCTCCTGAAGATTGTATAAACCCTACTGATCCTTCTCCTTCACATAAGAATTTTACTTGGGTATCATTTGGAGAAGCAGATAAGTATTATCCGACATTAAACGCAATTGGCACAGGCAGGAAAAATACCGATCTTATTATTTCCTATGATAATGATCTTTCTGATCCTGCTCCTGCCGCAAATGCTTGTAGAAATTACCGTAACGGCGGAAAAGATGACTGGTTTCTACCAAGTATAGAGGAAATTGCAGAACTCTTAATCAACAAACAAAAAGTTGGATTTTATAACCCAGAAAATTCCTGTTGGAGTTCGTCTCAATATCCTATTATTAACGATAGTAATGAATATGTATATTGTTTGTATAGGGAAGATACTAATGGGAGTACAACTTATAAAATAGGAGTTACTAATAAATCTGTTACACTATTTGTCCGCCCTATACGAGCCTTTTAAAAAGGAACATTTATCAATATATCAGCCTTAAGCCTTCTTTTTTGTATAATTCCATATTTTTATCAACACTCAGCAAAGTAAAATCATTTTTTATAGCTTCCCATACCAGAAATCTGTCAAATGGGTCTTTATGATTAGGCGACAATTTATAATTTGTTATCAAATCTATATTATCTATCGCCTTACAATGATAGTAGCTATTGTTTAATTCATTAAAAAAATCGTCGGGCGTTCCGCCATTAAGAGATAATTTTTTCAATCCGTATTTTATAGATATTTCCCATAAACTTATCGGGCTGTAATATATTAAATTATTTTTATCCAATAAAATTGATTTTATTTTTTCCGGTATTTTGCCGGTATCAATAAATGACCATAACAGAATATGAGTGTCAACCAAATAATTCATGAATTTATTAATTCCTCATCTGTCATTGAAAAATCTTTTGCGAATTTTACCGACATCTTTCCTTCCAAAGTTCCTAAAGTTCTCTTTTGGTTTTTTTTCCATTGTTCATAGGAAATTATTACCGCGACAGTTTGCTTGCTTTTCCCATATACAATAGCCACTTCATTTCCGGCTTGAACCTCTTTAAGAACTGAAGAAAAATGAGCCTTGGCTTCCGCCGACTGCAATGTTTTCATAAGTTTATTATAGTCAACTTGGTCAACTTAGTCAAGATAAATTTTGAACACGCTTTTATTGCAGTCATTTAAAATTTTTTAAGAAAAAACTGTTAAATTTTTCGTAAAATACTACAAATAGGTATAGTAAAAAGTTATGGTTTTCTGTCTGTCTTTTTGTATATTTATATATACATAAACACATGAAACTTGATATTATTATATATGTCTTTTGTAGACAAAGTTGCCGAAAATAAAAGGGTGGCTGAAATGTGTATGAAAACAGGGGCGTATAATGCCGGTGCTTCTCGTGCATATTATTCAGCATTTCTGCATATAAAATCCTTTTTGGAAGGGAAAAAATTTAATTATGCTAATTTTATAAAACAGAAAAGGCCGAAAGACAGATTGTATTCGCATGGAACAATACAACATGCTGTGATCTGCTATTTAAAAGCAAATGGCAAAAAAGACGTTGATGTATGCAAATTAAACTGTATTGATTCAATGTATAAAAAAAGACGAAAAGCCGATTATGAAGAAAAATTAATTAATAAGCAGGAATTGGAAGTCAGTCTTAAAGACCTTGATACTGTGTTATCAATAGTTGTATAATTGGAGTAGTTATGGAAAATGATAATTTATTAGCCAGAAGTATACGAAATAAAATTTTGTCAAACTTTATCTCTGCTGACATAAATATAACCTATGACAAAGAACAAAACGAATATTTTCTTTCAACTCAAGACAAAAACTTATATTATTCTGAAGCTTACGGCTTATTAATTCTTGATATAAAACAAAATATTCTTTGGGAACAAGGTAAATATAATTTCTATTTTACTTTAGATGTACAAGAACGAGAATTTGATAAAATGACAACAAATATTACATTTTCACTTACAGATGAAATTGATTATAAATCATGGGATATTGTTAAAAAGACTCCTATATTTGTTGATAAGCAAATTGATACTGATTATTTTCCTTTAGCGGCATAAAGTATGGATAAAAGCAAACAACCAGGAATTTCATTTGATGACATTATTCTGAAAGAAATATTTTTCTCCAGAAAAGAAGGATTTTCAGATAAACCTGAATTAAATGTACAACTAGAGTCAAATGTTTCATTATCTCCTGAAGAGGACACATTAACTTACGAAATGTCCTGTGAAATAAAGGATAAAAATGAATTCTTTAATATTAAGTGCACTATGATAGGATTCTTTTCTGTTATAAAAGGAAAAGAAAATATGACTCTAAAAGACTACTCAGATATTAATGCTCCGGCTACTATTTTTCCATACATTCGGGAGACAATTGCTTCTACGACAACAAGAGCAGGAATACCTCCCATTATAATTCCGCCAGTGAACCTTAATTTAATAAAAAAGATCTCAAAAAGTGAGAAAGAAAGTTTACAATAACATTATTAAAAAGGTAGTTCACTTTCCAATTTGTATTGATCTATTGTAAATACCCCACTTCACTCTCCCCCGCCTTCTATGCTAAACTACCCACATGACAGCCGACGAATTACGTACCAAATATATCAATTTTTTCGTTTCCAAGGGGCATGCGCAGATACAGGGGAAATCGCTCCTGCCGGAAAATGACCCTACGGTGCTTTTTACTACGGCGGGTATGCACCCGCTTGTTCCGTATCTTTTGGGACAGGAACATCCGGCGGGCAAAAGGCTCGTTAATTTTCAAAAGTGTATCCGTACCGGGGACATTGACAGCGTGGGAGACCCAAGCCACCTTACTTTTTTCCAAATGTTAGGCAACTGGTCTTTGGGGGATTATTTTAAAGAAGAAGCTATTAAAATGAGTTTTGAATTTCTTACTTCGCCGCAGTGGCTGAATATTCCCGTTGAAAAATTGGGGGTAACGGTTTTTAAGGGCGAGGGCGACGTACCGAGAGACGACGAATCTGCGGCAATTTGGAAACAGTTGGGTATTCCCGAAAACCGTATCTCTTTTTTACCGAGAGAAGATAACTGGTGGGGTCCCGCCGGAACTACAGGGCCTTGCGGTCCCGATACTGAAATGTTTTATTACATAGGCGACGCTCCTTGCGGTCCCGATTGCAAACCGGGCTGTTCCTGCAAAAAATGGCTGGAAATTTGGAACGATGTTTTTATGCAGTACAACAAAAACGCTTCGGGCGCTTACGAGCCGCTTACCCGAAAATGCGTCGATACGGGCATGGGCATAGAAAGAACCGTGACCGTTCTTAACGGGAAGAAAAGCGTTTACGATACCGATATTTTCGCTCCTGTTATAGCGGCTATTGAAGCGGCGTCGAACGGGCACAAGTACGGACAGGATAACGATAAAGATTATTCGATACGGATTATAGCCGATCATGTGCGCTCGGCGACTTTTATTCTGGGAGACCCAAAGGCGGTAAGCCCTTCCAATGTGGGAGCGGGTTATGTGCTTCGCCGTCTGATACGCCGAGCCGTCCGCCACGGGCGAAAACTTAACAATCAGGAATTCAGTCTTTCTCCGATAGCGCAGGTTGTTGTGGAACAGCTAAAGGGCGCATACCCGGAACTTGAACAAAACCGCAGTTTTATAATCAGCGAACTTGATAAAGAAGAGGCGAAGTTTTTGGAGACCTTGCAAAAGGGAGAGCATGAGTTTGAAAAACTGCTTCCCAATCTGCTTAAAGACCCCAGAAAAATTATGTCGGGGCGGCTGGCTTTTAAACTTTATGACACTTACGGCTTCCCAATCGAGCTTACGGAAGAGCTTGCCGCCGAATCGGGAATGACGGTAAATAAGGAAGAATTTGACGAGGCGTTTCAGAAACATCAAGAGCTTTCACGATCCCAGAGCGGCTCTTTTAAGGGCGGGCTTGGAGATCAGGGCGAGATGGCGGTTAAATACCACACGGCGACCCACCTTCTGCACAAGGCGTTAAGGACGGTGCTTGGGGATCATGTCGCCCAAAAAGGGAGCAATATCACGGCGGAGCGTCTGCGCTTCGATTTTACCCATGATTCGCCCATGACGCCGGAACAGGTTAAAAAAGTGCAAGATATTGTCAATGAGCAGATAGAAAAGGACTACCCTGTTTTCCTGGAAACTATGGCTCTTGAAGAAGCGAAGGCGCAGGGAGCTATCGCCCTTTTCGGGGAAAAGTACGAGTCGCAGGTAAAAGTCTATACTATCGGCAACTCAACGTCCGATTTCTTTTCAAAAGAAGTCTGCGGCGGTCCCCATGTGGAAAAAATAGGCTCTTTGGGGAAATTTACCATTCAAAAAGAACAGTCCTCTTCCGCCGGAGTACGCCGAATTCGTGCGGTTTTGGGTTAACCTTCTTGTTTACTATTTGTTTATATTTATGATATATTAACTATAAGGAAAACTATGAAAAGGATTACATTTTTATTATTGGGAATTTTTATCGCCCTGCCCTGTTTCGCTCAATCTAACTTACAGACAGCGGCAACCGTAAGTTTAACTAAAACCGAATCCATTACAGTCGGGCAGCTTCGCTCGGAAGTACAGCGTATGGAAAAAGCGGCGGGAAAGGCTTTATCAAAGACTGAACGGCTTCAGGTGCTTGATGTAATAATCAATGAAAGACTTGTTATTCAAGCCGCCGAACGTGACAGAATAATGGTTACGGAAAACGAGTTAAACCAGCAAATAGATCAACTTAAAAACGTGTTGGCTCAACAACTCGGGCGCAAACCTACGGATGCGGAATTCGCTCAGGCTGTCATGAATGAAAGCGGTCTTGAAGTCGGTCCTTTTAAAGATCAGCTTCGCAGACAGTTAATCGTTCAAAAGTACCTAATGGCAAAAAAAGGCGATCTTATTAACTCCGTTAAAATGCCGACAGAGCAAGATATTCAAAATGAGTATACTCTCTTAAAAGGAGAGCTTAATCGTCCTGAAACAGTCCGATGCAGTATGATACAAGTCGCATACGGTTCCGACGCGGCGGCTCGGGCAAAAGCCAAAACTCTTGCGGAATCGCTTGTTAAAGAAATTAACAATGACCCTGCGAAGTTTGACGAAGTAGCGCAAAGAAGCATCGCTCCCAACTCGGGTTTTCAAGCCGGAGACGCGGGTTATCTTCCCAGAAATCAGGAAGCCAGAAACCTTGTGGGGCAAACATTCATTGATACCGCTTTCAGTTTAAAACAGGGGCAAGTATCCAAGTTAATCGAAGGTCAGCAAGGGTTTCAAATTATCAAGGTAACCGAAAATTACGCCAGCAAACAACTTGAATTATCCGACATTTTACAATTCGGAACAAGGGTAACGGTTAGGGATTATATCGGGCAGGGTCTTTTGAATCAAAGACAACAAGCGGTTTTAAAACAGGCAAGCGAAGAAATTGTAAAGGATTTAAGATCCGGCAAAACATTCAAAGTATTTGAAGAAAATATAAACTGGTAGAAAAATGGCATCAAGGCGGAAGAGCCGAATTTTGGCATTTCAAGCCCTCTACTTTTGGGAATCTAACAAAGTCCCCGTGGAAGAGCTTACAAGTTTCGCCTGGCTTGATGAAGAAAAATTAAAAAATCTTGACGAGGGAATGGCTGTTTTTTCCAGAATGATAATAGCCGGCGCAATCGAAAATATCGACGCTATCGACGGCATGATAAAAAAACATCTGCAAAATTGGGATATTTCACGTCTTAACCGAGTAGACCTTGCCATTTTGCGAATGTCGGTTTATACATTAATGTTTCAAAACGATATATCCCCTTCCATCGTCATAGACGAGGCAATCGGCATTTGCGTAGAATACGGCGCAAATGATTCTTACAAGTTTGTTAACGGCGTTCTTGACAGCATTCGCATAACGCTGCAGCAAAACCCGTTACCCAAAGAAACACTATGAGCGAAAATAAAAGTCAAAACAGATTACGGGTTACTTTGCTTGCGGGCTTGATACTCTTAATTTTAATCTGCGGCGGACTTATTTTTATGTATTTCAGCGAAAGAAGCATTTGGAAGAATTTCCGCAAGCAGGACAGCTTTGCCAGTATCATGCGGGAATATGATTTTATGGCGGCTGAATTTTACGGAATGCAAAGGGAATACGACCGTCTTAACCGCGAGCTTGACCGTCTTGAAAAAAAAGCAATCAGCGTTGAATCGTGGCTTTCCCTTCTTAAACGCAGAAGGCTTCTAGCTAAAAACGATCTTGCTTCCATGGAAAATTACCGCTCTTCCGTAAACAACGCTTTAAAAGCATATCCCTACGCCCAGCCTATTGTCGCTATCGCTTCAGCGGCTCTTGTAAAAAATTCTCCCGTCAACAGGGAAACAGAAGCCAAACTTAGAGATTGGATTCCTTTTATAACAGACCCGTCTTTTAACATGCTGCGTCTTTCTTTACACGCCCTGCTTGGAGACCTTAATTCGCCGCAAAAGGCGCAAGCCCTGCCCGATAATATTTTTTCCGACGGAACGGAATCCGTTACCGTCAATTTGGCTCTTTTAAAAATCCTTCGCGGCGATTACAACAGCGCTTCGGGCGAAATACAAACGCTGGTGAACGGCAAACCTTCTCTTGAAGCCGTGCGTTTTGCAGCGGAGTACAATTACGACTTTGGAGACATTCTGCGAAGCGCGGAACTTTTCTCCATGTTAAATACCGCAGAAGCAATGGCTCGTCAGGCGGACGCTCTGTACCTTGCGGGCTTCCCGGACAGCGCAATATCAATCTGGACGCTGTTGGCGAAACTCCCCGATGAAATAAGCCTTTACAATCTTGCCGTAACTTCAAATAACGACGACACTGCGGCGGAGTACCTTGATACTCTTGTAAACTTAAAAACAGTTTCAAATTCGGACAGCCGCCAATTCGGTCTTATTCGTTACAGCAGATTTCTTGAATATTCAAAAGCGCTTGCGTTATTAAGAGGCACGATGAATTTCTCGCCAAACGATTACCCGTATATCGATCTTGAAATTTGCAAACGTCTTGCGCAGGAGCATAATCCCGGTCTTCAAACAGCGCAAACTTGGCTTCTTTTGGATCGACATGAAAAAAACGAGGAGCTTTACAAATGGGCTTGCTGGTTTTTCTTTTTCCAGCGTGAATATAAAGAGGCGATGATTCTTCTTAACCGCATGGATCAGCTTCAGCTTAAAGAAGATTGGATTGATATTTACAGGGCTATATATTTTATGATCGAAGGAAAACTTGATCAGGCGCAGGATATTCTGCGCCCGATAATTCTGAAAGAACAGGATTGGTATGTTTTTGCGAATTACGGGAGAATTTTAGAATCGATGCGTTCCTTTGGGCGCGCTATGGAACAATTTGAACTGGCGGCGGATAAATTGCAGACGCTGTTCCCGCCGAAAAACAAAGCCGCCGCCAATGTGCAAATTCACATCGCAAGGTGTTTTACAGCCCAAAAAAAGCCCGGAGACGCAAGGCGGGCGCTTTTATTCGCTCTGGAGTTTGACCCCGATAACCTGACCGCCCAGCTTGAATTGGATAAAAGCGTATATTGACTGCAATCCGCCTAAGGCGGATTGCTTAGGAGTTTTGCCAAAGAACATATTATAGTTTCTATTGCCTTTTTTATTTTTGCAAGACTCTATGCTTTTTACGATTACTCGTGTTTGACAAAACTCCAATCTTTCTGTATGATATAAAACACAAATACTTTTAATACGGAGGAAAATATGAAAGTTATTCCCTTAGGCGACCGTGTCATGGTCAAACTTGAAAAAAATGAAGCAAAAACAGCAGGGGGTATCATTATTCCCGATACAGCGCAGGAAAAAACCCAGCAGGGAACCGTTACAGCGGTTGGTCCGGGCACGGAAAAAGAAAAAATCACCGTTAAAAACGGCGATAAAGTAATGTACGATAAATATGCCGGAACCCAGGTAAAAATTGACGGTGAAGAACACCTGATTTTAAGAATGGCTGATATTATTGCAATAGTTGAGTAAATTAAACCGTTTATTATTTTTATTTTCTCTTTTTTTAATACTGGCGTTGTCTTCTTGCTCAAAGCTGGGCTACGGTGTTTTACTGTGGTCTATTGACGAGCCGCCGGTTGATTCAGGCACTGTTCTGCCCGTTTATATCAAATCAAATATCGAAAAAATATGGGTAGTGGGAATACCGGAAAAATCGGGAACATACAAGGGAAACAAAAAAGAAATTCCGCTTACACAGCTTGAATTTATCGGCAGTAAACGAAAAGCCGTAAAATGGGCTGAAGTTTTTGCGCCGTACGCAATGCTCTACGCCGAAAATTTGCAGGACGGTCTTCCTATTCGCAGTACGCCCGACAATAACTCCAAGCGTGTTTACCGTATGCGTCTTGGAGAAGTTGTAAAAGTTCTGGGCGTGGCAAAGGGTATTCCGCCCATAAGCACAACAGGCGATCCTTTGCCTGGCGAATGGTACAAAGTGCTGACAAATGACGGCGCTATAGGTTATTGTTTTTCGTTCAGATTAAAATTATTTACACAAAACGGAGACTCTGTTCAGACAGCCGCCCCGCTCCAAAAAAGCAATCCCGATCCCGACTTGGATATGCTTTTGTCAAAAATATGGTCTTCTGAAATTTATTCGCAAATGATTAACTCGGGGCGGATAGACGTTCAGGAACTGGAAAAAAATTACCGTTTTGATCCCGGACAGGAAACAGGCGTAGCCAGAATTATTCTGCCCGATTTAGAAAGACAATTTACATATCAAAGAATAATTTCCGAAGGCGAACGCACATGGAATTTTGAGGGAACAAATCTTATAATGGTGTTAAGATCAAATACTTCGCTGTCCGTGCAATTTACGGAAAACTCCGGTTTAAGGCGCACTCTTTTGTTTACCGCTCTTTCCTCCAAAGTAGACGATCTTATCATTCAGGAAAACGCCCGCCGTGAAACCCAGTTTATGACAATTTATAATCAGGGACCGGTTTTTTCCAGCAATAACTACGGAACCATTACGCTCTTGCAGACCGGAGATTTTACATGGACAGGCTACGATCTTCTTGTTCCGCAGATTATCTCGCAGGAAACAAAAGGCGGCGGACGAATCAGCATGGACTTGTATATTCCGTCTTCTTACGAAGACAAGTACAGCGGCGCTTTTACTTTGCGTTTTACGGATACAAGACAGAATAACACTATTTATTTTTTATACGCTCTTGATAATCAAGGGCTGCGCCTTGAAGTCGTTCCCGATTACGGTATAGAAAACACTACCGTTATACGAAGAGCGTCCTCCCCTGTTGTCTTGTATTTCTTTAGAGACTCTTCTTATTAAAAATGTCGTTTGTTCAATTTTCCCGTATAAGCTTGGCTTTCGGAGACAGAGACATACTTAAAAATGTTTCACTGCGTCTTGCGGAAGGTTCAAGATCATGTTTAACAGGAGCGAACGGCTGCGGTAAATCCACATTAATGAAAATTATCGCCGGAAAAAACAACGCCGATTCAGGCGACCGTGCGGTGCAGAAAGACGCCCGTATTTCTTATCTTCCGCAATCGGGAATAGTGCATCACGGCAAAACGCTCCGTGATGAAGTTGAAACCGCTTTTAGTTTTGTTCATGCGTTACTCGAAAAAATGGAAAAAACGGGCGAGCTTCTTGAAAAATCGAATAACGACGATTCCGCTACCCAACTGTTGATAGAAGAACATCACAATTTGCAAGAGCGGATAGAAGAGACAGGCTACTACAGAAGAGAGGGAGAAATAGCGGCGGTTATTTCCGGTCTTGGTTTTTCCAACAAGGACATTGACCGTGATACGGGAGAATTTTCAGGCGGCTGGCAGATGCGTATCGCCCTTGCCAAAGTTCTTTTGGAAAAACCGGATATTTTGCTTTTGGACGAACCTACAAATTACCTTGATATAGAAGCGAGATCGTGGCTTGAAAATCGGCTTAACGATTTTAAGGGCGGCTATCTTTTGGTTTCGCATGACAGATATTTTCTTGACACCTGCGTTAACGAGGTTTATGAGCTTTATAACGGCGAGTTAAAACGCTATGCGGGAAATTACACCGACTACGAGAAAACACGCAAAATAGAACTGGCTACTCTGTTAAAACGCTACAACGAACAACAGGAAGAAATTGAAAAAACGGAAGCGCTTATCCGCCGTTTCCGTTACAAGGCGAGCAAAGCCGCTTTCGCCCAAGAACTGATAAAACGCCTTGAAAAAATGGAACGGGTTGAAATACCCGAATCCTTTAAGAAGATTGACATCAGTTTTCCGCCTCCGCCGCATTCGCCTAACGTAGCGCTTACGCTGGAAGGAATCGGCAAGAGTTACGGGAAACATCCCGTCTTGTCCGCGCTTGATTTGTGCCTTGACACAGGGGAAAGGCTTGTTGTAGCGGGTCCTAACGGGGCTGGCAAGACTACTCTATTGCGGATACTTGCCGGCGCTGATAATGATTTTACGGGAAACGTAAAACTCGGGACGGGGATAAAGACGGGATACTTTTCGCAAGACGCGGCGGAGGCGATGGACTCCAATTTATCCATACTTGAGTTTATGGAAGAAGAAGCGCCTCTTGCCCTTGTTCCGAAATTACGCGATATGCTGGGCGCTTTTTTATTCAGGGGCGACGATGTTTACAAGAGCGTATCTGTTTTAAGCGGAGGGGAAAAAAGCCGTCTTGCCCTGCTGAAAATGTTTTTAAAACCGATGAACCTGCTTATTCTTGACGAGCCGACAAACCACCTTGATTTGTATTCAAAGGATATTTTACTGGACGCATTAAAAAAGTTCTCTGGCACGATTATTTTTGTTTCGCATGATCGGGCTTTTATGGAAGAGCTTTCCACAAAGACGCTTGAACTTATGCCGGGAACTGATAATACTCCGGCAAAAGCGAAATTGTTTTACGGCAACTATGCTTATTATCTGGATTCCAAGGCGAACACAGAAAACAGAGAAACCGAATCGGGGCAAACATCAAAAAGAAAAAATCTTCCCGATGAAAAACCGCAAAATATTTCAAACGCCGAGAAAAGAGTTTTGGATAAACAGAAACAGGCGCAAGTCCGCAGACTGGAAAGACAGGAAGCGGAAATTATGAAAACGCTGGAAGAACTTGAAAAAGAAAAAATAAAACTTGAAGAAGAACTTGCGCGCCCTGATGTTTATTCAAACGGGGAAAAGGCGAAAGCGGTTAAAATAAAACTTGATCACTGTACGGCGAATATCGAAGTAAAAACCCGTGAATGGGAAGCGGTTTGTGCTGAATTACAATGAACTTGACATTTTTTTTGTTATATTGTAATTTTTAGAAAATAGGAAACTATGCAAAAAATATTCAAATATCCGTGGATAATTACCGCCGTTATCGCAATTATTACAATTTTTTTCGGTCTTCAACTGCCTAAAGCCGAATTGGAAAACAACAACCTTCGCTTTGTGCCGCCGGATGACCCCGCTCTTTCAACATCACGCTGGATTGACGAACAGTTCGGAAGCTCGTTTTTTATTCTTGTGGGGCTCCAGCGGCAATACGGCACTGTCTTTGACGCCGATTTTATTGACCGTATAAGCGTATATACGGAACAGATTGAAGAAATACCGATTGTCAGAAGCGTTACTTCTTTAATCAACGCCGATTATATTACCTCAAAAGACGACGCTATTGTAGCGGAAAAACTGTTAAAGGGCGGCTTTACAGGCGCACAGGAAGAAATAGCGGAATTAAAACGCCGTCTGCTCTCTTGGGATATGTACGAGCGCGCGCTTTTTTCCGATGATTTTACGGCGACTCAGATTTTAATTCCGCTGTCAATAAATTCGGAACAGGCAAGTTCCAAAGAAACAAGCGAGTATTTTATTAAAATAAGGGACATTGCGCACGATGTTTTTGACAACTACGCAACAGTCCATGTTACTGGAATGCCTATCATTATCGCCACAGTAAACGAAGCGATGAACGCCGATCTAAAACTGCTTATTCCCGTAGTAATTCTTGTCGTGCTTTTAATACTGTTTATTTCTTTTCGGGCGTTTACTCCCGTTGTACTGCCTCTTATATCCGTAGTTATTTCCGTAATATGGTCTGTGGGAGCGATGCCTCTGTTTGGCATTAAACTTTCCGTTATTTCCACCGTCCTGCCTGTTATACTTGTCGCAGTCGGAAGCGCATACGGCATTCATATTGTTACTCATTATCTTTTAAGCCGTGAATTAAAAAATTCCGATATAAGCCGAGAAGAACATAACGCTCTTGTTATCGATACAGTAATGAAAATTATAAAACCTGTTTTTCTCGCAGGCTTAACAACTTTTGTAAGTTTCCTTTCATTTTGTTTTACAACTGTCGCACCGTGCAGGGAGTTCGGCTATTTCGCAAGCTTCGGCGTAGCCGCCGCTTTCTTGGTTTCAATTTTTCTTATTCCCTCTCTTTTAATTATCAGAGGACCTAAAAAAATCAGAAATGTAAAACACGCGGAAGCGGAAAATAAAGGCGTAAGCGCTTTTATCGCTGACAATCTTACAATACTATCTATCAGAAAAAAGACGATTTTATTTATCGCTTTTTTAATTGTAATTGTTTCTTTTTACGGATTATCAAAATTGATAATTGACAATGTAATGGTTGAATACTTTAAGCCGAATACGGAAATTTACATTGCCGACAAATTTATAAGACAGCAATTCGGCGGTTCAAAGATTGTAAGTATTGTGTTATGCGCAAATGATACTGAAACGATTTTACACCCCGATACTCTTACCGTCATGGACGGGCTTTCTTCGTACTTGCAAAAAAATGTTCAGGGTGTCGGCAAAGTAATGGGTTTTACGGATTTAATAAAGCGCATTAATCAGGTTTTTAACGCCGATGAAAGTCCCGACGGACTTCCCGTAACGCCGTCAGTTCCAGCCGCAAAAAAATCCGACAGTTTCGGGTTCGGCGATGATTTTGGGTTTGGTTCTTTTGAGTTCGACGATACTCCCAAACCTGTTGTCAGTGCTCCCAAAAAACCCAATAAGGATAAAAATAAAGTTTACACGCAAACGGAATTAATAGAACTCTTTGAAAGAGCGGGCAGCAAGTCACGCGCGATGGACGTGAACGCTCTTGTTTGGGAACTTAAAAAGCAGATAAATTATGAAGGCGCTTCTTATTATGAGATACCGACAGACCCAAAACGTTACGGAAAAGAAAGCAAGGAAGACTTGCAAGGTCTAATAGCGAATTATCTTCTTCTGCTTTCGGGCAACATAAGCGAATACGCTAACGATCCGCTTGAACCTACGGCTATAAAATCCACGGTTCAGCTTCGCACTCTTGGAATGGAGGACAGCCACGCTATTTTTAAGGAAATAAGGCGGTATGTTAAAGACAGTTTTCGTAATTTTAATATCGGCGAAGAAGTAAAATTTACTTTGGGCGGAACAACGATGGTGGAAAGCTCTTTGAATGATCAGGTTGTTCAAACGCAAGTTGTTTCGATGTTATTTTCTATCATTTGCGTTTTCATTATTGTATCGCTTGCAAATAAATCATGGGTAGCCGGCATTATCGGAATTATTCCGCTGTCAATTTCCATACTGATTAATTTTGCCGTTATGGGATTTTTCGGTATTAAACTGAACCTAGGCACTTCAATGGTCGCCGCCGTCGCTGTCGGTATCGGGATTGACTACTCTATTCACTGCATGGAAGCGTACAAACGGGAATATCTCGCTTACGGCGGCATTGCCGCAAGCGGCGGGGGCGATTTCCTGCGGCATGTGTTTTTCAGTTCGGGGAAAGCCATTATCATCAACGCTTTGTCGGTTGGAGCAGGTTTTGCCGTGTTGATACTGTCAAATTTCGTCATGTTAGGCGATCTTGGAATGTTAATCGCTATCACAATGTTTTCAAGCGCCTTTGTAAGTTTAACGGTTCTTCCGGCGCTTCTTTTGTTGATTAAACCTAAATTCATTTATAAGGAGAATGTATGAAAAGCAATTTTATTTTATCGGTCTTACTTTTATTAGGAGCAGTATTCTCGCTCCACGCACAGGACGCCAACGCTATCGTAAAGGCGTCAAGAAACAGAATTAAGGCGGATACGGTTTCTACCCGTTCAAGAATGGTCATACAAGCCAAAGACGGAACGACTACGGAAAGACTTATTGATAATTATTCAAAAGACGGACCGAATGGGGCAAGGAGCGTAATTGTGTTTCAACAGCCTGCAAGCGTCGCCGGAAGCCGCTTCCTTACTATGGAAAATAAAAACGCGCCCGATGACCGATGGATTTTCATGCCCAACATCGGCAAAATACGGCGTATTGCCGCTTCAGGAGGTTCGGAAAGTTTTATGGGGACTGATTTTTCCTTTGACGACATTTCATCGACAAGCAGAAACGCCGATCTTGATACCCATACTTTGTTAAAGGAAGAAAATCTGGGGATTACATCCTGTTATGTGATCCAATCCGTACCGAAGGACGGCGCTTTTCAGTATTCCAAAATGGTTCAGTGGATAGCGAAAGATACGTCTATCGTTATGAAAATTGAGCTTTACGACAAAAGAAACACTCTTATAAAAACCGTTGAAATGTCAGGTATTAAAACTATTCAAGACAAACCTACCGTTACCGTTACAAAAATGACAACCCACGCCGCCGGAACGTCCACTACCATTACGAACGAAATCGTAAAATACAACGATCCAATTCCCGAAGGAATTTTTACAACATCGTATCTTGAAACAGGGAAAGTAAGCAGGTAAAATAAGGACGGATTTATGTTAAAGAAAACTATTTTATTCGCCGCATTTGTCTTTTTTATAAACGGCATTATTTGGGCGCAGGATTTCGGTTTTGGCTTTGAGGAAGACGAGGAAACGCCGAAATCTTCCGCGGCGTTTAAAGCGGGCGGTGAAATTTCCGCCGATGCGACGCCGTTTTTTAACAACTTTAACGATGATTATCCGTTTGTTGACTCGTCATGGAATGTAAAACTTGATTTGGCTTTTACAAGCGCTCATCTTGATATTTATGCGATTTCTAATTTTAATTCGGATTCCATAAATGAATTGTGGACAAGAAGCCCCGACTTAAAAGAAAAAAATCACACTCCGCTGATTATAGACGAAGCTTATTTGCGAGCGTATATGGGAGCGGTGAATATTGAAGCGGGCTATCGCAAATTGACATGGGGAAAAGCTGACAGCAACGGTCCGTTAGATGTAATTAACCCGATTGATTATACAGACTTAATAGACATTACAGAGTTAAGGGATAGAAAAATCGCCCGCCCGATGCTTCACATTACATGTAACACGGGCAGTTTTTCAAAATTGGAAGGCGTATTTATCCCCAACTTTTTACCGCATCGATTTGCTACCGAAGGACGCTGGACACCGTCGCAATACTCAAACACGATGAAATTATCCGAAAAAGAAATTTATACAAGATTAGTTAAAATAATTCCCGGCGGAGAAGGCACGCTAAACGCCATGTTTCCTTCGGGACTGCCCTATTCATCTGATGATTTATTTGAATTTCCCGACACATCGGGCATTAAATATTTTCAGTCGGGTCTTCGTTTTACAACTACCGTAAAATCAACGGACTTGGGATTCCAATATTTTTATGGAAACTTGTTCAGACCGAATTATTGTCTTACAAATAAAGGAATAAACGAATTTATTAACGATCTTATTTCCGGAAATAGGCCTCCCAGCGGCTATACCGGTAATTTATCCTTGATAAATCCTCAGATAAATTACACCCGTTATCATCAAATTGGAATTGATTATGCGCAGGTTCTTTTTGATTTTAACCTTCGCGCTGAGGCGGCAATTAATATAACCGAAGATATACACGGCGATAACGGCGCTCTTAGAAATCCGTTTGCGGCGTGGACTTTCGGTTTTGACAGAAATCTTTTTTGGGGTATTAATTTTAATGCGCAATGCAATGAAACAATCCGCCTTTTAAACAGTAAAGTAGGAGATAACCCTGTTTTAGATTCGGAAGCCGGCACGGATATAACTTCTACCCGTATAAGCGCTCGTTTAACCAAAAGTTTTCTCAGGGATAAACTTGAAAGCTGTATAACATGTATATGGGATATAGAAGACTCCGATTGCTATTTAATCCCTTCCCTCGCATGGACACAGGGCAATTTAACGGCAAAAATAGCAGCGGGTGTTTTTAAGGGCAACAAAGAAGGAGAACTAGGCCAGTATTGGGAGAACAGCTTTATCAAAATTGGTCTGTCTATCTTGTTTTAATTTTTCTTTCTTTAAGATATAATATCCCTATGAACGTATTAATTATCGGCGGCGCAGGATATATCGGCAGTCATGTTACAAGGGAATTCCTTGACAAGAACTGTAACTGCGTTGTTTATGACAATCTTTCAAGCGGGCTTCGTGAAAATCTTTTTACGGAAGCGAAATTTGTACACGGCGACATTAACGATTATCAGGCGCTCCTTGCCGCTATGAAAAGCGAAAAATTTGACGCCCTCATTCATCTAGCGGCGTCCAAGGCGGTGGGTGAATCAATGCTTAAGCCTGAAAAATATTCGCATAATAACATTGCCGGTACGCTAAATATTTTAAACGCCGCCTGTGAGGCGGGTATTAAAAATATCGTTTTTTCATCAAGCGCCGCAATTTACGGCGAGCCTCAATATCTTCCCATTGACGAAAAACATCCTACAAACCCGGAAAATTATTACGGTTTTACAAAATTGGAAATAGAGCGATTTTTAACATGGTATGACAAATTAAAAAATATCCGTTACGCCAACCTTCGCTACTTTAACGCCGCAGGCTATGACGTAAAAGGGCGCATAAAAGGGCTTGAACAAAATCCGGCAAACCTGCTCCCTGTTGTAATGGAAACCGCCTGCGGTATGAGAAAAGAAATGCAGGTCTTCGGCAATGATTACGATACTCCCGACGGCACTTGCATCCGTGATTATATCCATGTAAGCGATCTTGCCACAGGGCATTTTACGGCTTTAGAGTATATAATAAAAAACAACAAAAGTATTACCGTTAATCTTGGAAGCGAAAAAGGTTTTTCCGTAAACGAAATAATCGAAACTGCCCGTAAAATAACGGGAAAACCGATACCCGCTAAAATCACAGACCGCCGTCCGGGAGACCCTGCAAAACTTACGGCATCCGCTTCTTTGGCGAAAGAATTATTCGGCTGGCAAGCGCGTTATTCAGACATAGAAACTTTAATAAAAACAAGCTGGAGCGCATATTCAAAATGAAAGAAAAAATATTTTCGTATATCGATAAATC
>Ga0268262_10000559_pt1 | contig 48869 bp, 46 predicted proteins | sample TergutNc150P3_FD_190354 | JGI IMG/M metagenome (GOLD analysis project Ga0268262, IMG submission 190354) | Nasutitermes corniger P3 segment gut microbial community from laboratory colony in Florida, USA - Nc150 P3 (SPAdes) (version 2) | ecosystem: Host-associated > Arthropoda: Insects >... | reverse complement strand
TTAAAACACTTTCAAATGCTCATCATGGATTACCATATTTTTGCCCACTTGCTTGATAATGGCAATTCCTTTCTCTTTAGCCTGAGTCTCGATAGTTTTATCAATACGCAATCCTGCTAATCCCAAATAAATACTATAATTAGCATATTCCGGAAATAATTGTTTGAACGATTGCGGTTTATTAAGCAATTCATCAATATCTTTTTTTCGGGCTTTGTATTTTATTTCAATAATCGCAACGGAAGAGCCATTGTACATTACCAAATCGTACTCGCCCGCAAGATTAAGTTTTTTCATTTTTTGATTAACGTTTGATGCGATTCTATCATACTCCTGTCCTGCAAAATAGGGATAATTCTCAAAACTGTTTATAAAATACTCTTCGGCAATTTCACCGTTCGATTTTGACATCCCGCCTATCTCTTTATTTATTTCTTTGATTTGCCGGTCGGTTTCGGCAAATTTTTCTCTGATAAAACGATCGTTTTCGGCAAACTTTTTGGTTAAAAACCGGTCGCTTGCAGCAAATTTTTTGGTTAAAAACCGGTCGCTTGCAGCAAATTTTTCTCTGATAAAGCGATCGTTTTCGTACATTGCTGCCACAAAACTTTCTAAAGTAATGGGTTGTGGTTGTGATGTTTCTTTTTTCATAATGTTCATTTTTAGTTAATTATAAGTTTTTTTTGAAACGTCCACAGTGAAAAATATTCTCTGAGTGAATTGCGCGGCAAATATACACATTGAAATGCCATTTGTCAAGGGGTAAAGAAAAAAGGATTTAGCCGAGATTAAAACACTTTCAAATGCTCATCATGGATTACCATATTTTTGCCCACTTGCTTGATAATGGCAATTCCTTTCTCTTTAGCCTGAGTCTCGATAGTTTTATCAATACGCAATCCTGCTAATCCCAAATAAATACTATAATTAGCATATTCCGGAAATAATTGTTTGAACGATTGCGGTTTATTAAGCAATTCATCAATATCTTTTTTTCGGGCTTTGTATTTTATTTCAATAATCGCAACGGAAGAGCCATTGTACATTACCAAATCGTACTCGCCCGCAAGATTAAGTTTTTTCATTTTTTGATTAACGTTTGATGCGATTCTATCATACTCCTGTCCTGCAAAATAGGGATAATTCTCAAAACTGTTTATAAAATACTCTTCGGCAATTTCACCGTTCGATTTTGACATTCCGCCTATCTCTTTATTTATTTCTTTGATTTGCCGGTCGGTTTCGGCAAATTTTTCAGTTAAGAACCGGTCGCTTGCAGCAAATTTTTCTCTGATAAAGCGATCGTTTTCGTACATTGCTGCCACAAAACTTTCTAAAGTAATGGGTTGTGGTTGTGATGTTTCTTTTTCCATAATGTTCATTTTTAGTTAATTATAAGTTTTTTTTGAAACGTCCACAGTGAAGAATATTCTCTGAGTGAATTGCGCGGCAAATATACACATTGAAATGCCATTTGTCAAGTGGAAGTATATCTTTTGGGAATTTTTTTATTGGGACTGTTCAAAAACCCAAAAAATAAAATACTTTTGTCCCGTTAAATTTCTCTATTCGTGTTACCCAACTCCCCATACCCTCTTTTAGAAGGGATACAGTTTCCTGAAGATATAAGATGTTTACCTGTTGAAAAGTTACCGCAACTATGCAATGAATTACGTAATTTCATCATTACGGTTTCGGCAAACAATCCCGGACATTTGGGCGCAAGTTTGGGCGCTATTGAACTTACCGTTGCCATTCACTATGTATTTGATACGCCCAACGATAAATTGGTGTGGGATGTGGGACATCAGGCATACGCCCACAAAATCATTACCGGAAGAAAAGAGCGGTTTGATACCAATAGAAAATATAAAGGGATTAGCGGTTTTCCAAAAATGAGCGAAAGCGAATATGACGCTTTTGGCACAGGACACGCATCTACGTCCATTTCTGCCATTTTGGGGATGGCTACTGCGGCGCGTTTGGCAGGCAACTCTTCCCAACACCATATTGCAGTTATCGGCGATGGCGCAATGGGCGGCGGCATGGCATTTGAAGCCATGAATCAAGCCGGCGGCGCACGCGAAAATATGCTGGTCATTCTCAACGATAACCGTATCGCCATTGATGAAAATGTAGGCGCTATGAGTCAGTATCTGTTGAGAATTACAAGTTCCAAATCTTATAACCGCTTTAAAAAAAATCTATGGAATCTCTTCAACTTCAGTAAGTTTATCGTACAGGCATTCAGTCGTCTGGGAAATGCTATCAAAGGACAGATCGTTAGCCAAAGTAATCTTTTTCAACAACTTGGATTTCGCTATTTTGGTCCGGCAGACGGGCACGATGTGGTAAAGTTAGTTCGTATTTTATCCAATTTAAAAGAGATAAACGGTCCCAAATTATTGCACATTGTTACCGTAAAAGGCAAAGGGTTGCAGTTGGCAGAGGAGAACCAGATAGCCTACCACGCACCGGGAAATTACGACCCTGAAACGGGAGAAATGACAGTTTCCGATGAACACAACAAATCTCCGAAATATCAGACTGTTTTTGGAGAAACGATATTGGAGTTAGCGTTACAAGATGAAAAAGTAGTAGGGATTACGCCGGCAATGGCTATCGGATGTTCGTTAACTATTATGCGTGAAAAACTTCCTCACCGCGTTTTTGATGTAGGAATTGCGGAGGCTCATGCCGTTACTTTTGCGGCGGGGCTTGCGGCGGCAGGATATATTCCCTTCTGCAACATCTATTCCTCATTTTTGCAACGCAGTTACGACCAAATTGTTCACGATGTAGCGCTGCAACAACTTCCTGTTATTTTCTGCATTGACCGCGCCGGCTTGGTAGGAGAGGATGGACCTACCCACCACGGCGTCTTAGATTTGGCATTTCTGCGCTCCATTCCCAATATGATTATTGCTTCGCCCATCAACGAAACAGAATTGCGCAATCTGATGTTCACCGCTTACTCCGAAAGAAACTGTCCATTTGCTATTCGTTACCCAAGAGGAACCGGAGTGATGACAGATTGGAAAACACCGTTGGAAAAGTTGGAAATTGGAAAGTCAAAACTTCTCAAACAGGGCAAAGAGATTGCCGTTTTGTCTTTAGGACCTTTGGGAAACAACGTTTCAAAAGCCATTGCTATTCTTGAAAATGAAGGAATAATGCCAACACATATCAATGTTTGTTTTCTTAAGCCTTTTGATAAAATGATGTTAGATGAAATATGCAATACGCATCATACCATCATTACGGTAGAAGATGGTACAGTAGTAGGCGGACTTTTTTCCGAAGTTTCAGAATATATCATTGAAAAACAATATGCTGCAAAAGTTGTCCCGATAGCCATAAAAGATACCTTTATTGAACACGGAGATATTGCTAATTTGCATAAAGCAGTAGGGTTTGATGTAGAAGGGATAGTGAATTGGATTAGAGAAACATATCGCTTAAGTTATTCAAAATTTGTTAATGAATAAAAGAAAAAAACAATAATAATAATGGTTTTGAATTCGCAAACCAAACAATTCATATCTCGTCTGCGTTTGAATCCGCTTTTCTTAACACGCCTTTAAGCGAAGCGGTAGAAATGATTGAAACGTAGATATTGTAACAAAGAATTAAAAATCAAGAAAAAAATATTAACCAAAACGTAACATAACCTTACAACCTCTGTAATTTGAGCAGGCTACTTTTGCAGCAAATTTAATAATCACTAAATAAAATTTGAAATGCAAGTAAACAAGTTCAAAATGAGTAAAAACCGATTGAGAGCAATTCTTATTATCGTGTTGATGTCGGGCGTATCTTTGAGTAAATCATTCGCACAAGGTGAAACTTCGCCCAAAGAAGAAACAACTCCAAGTAAATTGGAGCAATTAGAAACGACCGTTGACAATTTATCATCAACGGTAAAAAAGTTAAACAAATTCAAATTCTCCGGTTACATTCAAACCGATCTGCAAATCGGAGATAAGGAAGCAAGTTTTAAAGTGGGTGCAGGCAAATTTTCGGAAGAAAATAAAGCAGTCCGTTTTGGCGTTCGCCGGGGAAGATTAAAACTCACTTACAGCGACGTCTTAGCTGGAGTGGCTTCCAATGCCGTTTTACAGGTGGATATTACGGAAAAAGGCATAAATATCAAAGATGCTTATTTTTCCTTTACCGACCCGTGGGTAAAAATGTTTTCTTTACAGGCAGGTATTTTTGACCGTCCTTTTGGAAACGAAATTTCGTATTCCTCCTCCCTTCGCGAATCTCCGGAAAGAAGTACAGGTTGTCAGGAACTGTTTCCGGGAGAACGAGATTTGGGAGCGATGTTAGTCGTTCAAGCGCCCAAAAATAGCGTTTGGGAAGGATTGAAATTAGAAACAGGACTTTTTTCGGGCAATGGAATTGCAAGCGCCAGCGCAGGCAATAACGGAACACTTGATTTTAAAAACAAAAAAGATTGGATTTCGCATCTTTCTTACAAAAAAACCTATAACACTGTACAATTTGGAGTAGGAACGTCATTGTATTATGGCGGCGTAATTCACGGAAACGATACCGTTTATAAAATGGTAGATAAGAAATTTGTCCGTATAGAAGACGCTAAAAAAGGAGGTTATTCCGAGCGTTTGTATTGGGGAATTGACGCACAATTGCTTATTTCTACAAAGTTAGGAATGACAAATCTTCGTGGAGAATATATTATGGGAAAACAACCCGGAACAGCGGGCAGTTTTAGAAGTCCTAACAGCAATTCGGTAGCGACTGCCCCTGTTTACAATCGTGAAATTTCAAGTTTCTATGTAATTCTTGTACAGGATTTTGGTAATCGTCATTCTTTAGTTTTGAAATACGACCAATGGAATCCGAATACAAAAATAGCGGGAGACGACATTAAAGCGTCGGGAAATACAGGAACATCAGTAAGAGATGTCAGATTGTCTAATTTTGGTTTTGGTTATCTTTTCCGCCTCAATGCAAATATTCGTTTGATGGCGTATTATGATATGGGGTTGAACGAAACTTCAAAAAACCTGACCAAAGAAGGCTACGACAAAAAAAGAAAAAGAGATATGATAACCATCAGAGCACAATATAAATTTTAAAGAAAAATGAATCGTAATACATATAAAATAACAATCAAAAAAGGTAAAAAAATGAAATTAAAAATTTTAGCAGCAATCTGCGCAGTAGTGATGTTTGCACAACCGCTTTGTGCACAAACAATAAAAGGAAGCGATACCGCATTACCCTTAACTCAAAAAGAAGCGGAAGAATATCTGAAAACCAATAAATCGGCGAAAGTAACCGTAACAGGTGGCGGAAGCGGCGTGGGATTATCTGCTTTGTTGGATGGAACGACAGAAATTGCAATGTCGTCTCGTAAGATTAAGTTTGATGAAAGGTCAAAATTTCAGCAGGCAGGAAAAACCGTTGTGGAAAAAATAATAGCCTACGACGCCCTTGCTGTAATAGTAAATCCGGCAAACAAGGTAAGTCAACTTACACGCGAACAGTTGGAAGGCATTTACACGGGTAAAATCAAAAACTGGAAAGAAGTAGGCGGCGACGATATGGCAATTGTTGTTTACTGCCGTGAAACAAGTTCCGGTACGTATGAGTTTTTCAAAGAATACATTTTAAAGAACAAAAATTATATGAGTTCTGTACTGTCGATGCCCGCTACGGGGGCTATCATTCAGTCTGTAAGTCAGACCAAAGGAGCAATCGGTTACGTGGGATTAGCCTACTTAAACAGTGGTGTAAAAGCCCTTAAAGTGTCTTACGATGGAAAGAGTTTTGTTGCTCCTTCCATTGAAACGGCTAAGAACAAGACCTATCCGGTTGTTCGCCCCCTGTTTTTCTACTACGATAAGAAAACAGAGACAAATGTAAAACCATTTATTGATTACGTTCTTTCTGCTGACGGTCAAGTAATTGTAAAAAAGGAAGGATATATTCCTATAGATTAAGCCATTAAGCAACTCATGCGAAAATTTTTAGAAAAAATCATTGGAAGTATATTCACAATCAGTGGATTGGCAACAAGTGTCGTTATTATCTTGGTTGTGATATTTCTTTTTTCGGGCGGAGTAAATACTTTTCGGTCGCAGACAATTGAAGAGGGATATGTGGTTGCGATTCACGCTTCAAATCCGATAGAAACATTGTCGCCGCAAGATTTAAAAGATATTTTCGACCACGAAAAAACCAATTGGATAGCATTTAGTGGACAGGACGAAGATATTATCGTTTTTCGCCTCAATGATATTTCCAATTATTTTACAGATGAGGAATTGGGAGAGAATTTTGAGTTTGTTCCCGATAAAATTTCACAGTTAATCAATGAAAACAGAGGTATCATCGCTTTTATACCCAAAGAGTATGTATCGGAAAACTTTAGCGGAAAAGAAATTGATAGCGGAAACATTACCTTTTCAGATCTCTTTGGAGGAAAAGAATGGCTTCCTACTGCCACGCCGGCACCTTTGTTTGGGCTGCTTCCTCTGATTTCGGGAACGTTGTGGGTGAGTTTTATTGCTATTTTGATTGCGCTGCCGTTTGGACTATCGGTTTCCATTTTTATGTCGGAAGTGGCAAACGAAAAACTACGGAGCATTTTAAAGCCTGTTATAGAATTACTATCCGGCATTCCGTCGGTTGTTTATGGCTTCTTTGGTTTGGTGGTGGTTGTTCCGTTGGTACAGCAGGTTTTCAACTTGCCTGTGGGGGAAACAGGACTTACCGGAAGTATTATTTTGGCAATTATGGCTTTGCCTACCATTATTACCGTGTCGGAAGATGCGATGCGCAATTGTCCGCGCGCCATGCGGGAAGCAAGTTTGTCTTTGGGGGCAAATCGCTGGCAAACAACCTATAAAATTGTTATTCCATATTCCATCTCAGGCATTACTTCGGGCGTTGTATTGGGCATTGGCAGAGCGATAGGAGAAACGATGGCTGTTTTGATGGTAACCGGAAATTCAGCCGTTATGGTTCGTAGTATTCTTCAACCTTTACGCACGATTCCCGCAACGATAGCGGCAGAATTGGGCGAAGTATCAGCAGGAAGTGCACACTATCAAATCCTGTTTTTGTTGGGAATTATTCTGTTTTTCATCACATTCTTTATCAATGCCTGTGTAGAATATGTTTCTGCTAAAAATAAAATGTAAGATGATGGATAAGATAAAGAACACCCCTCCGCGATACGAAACTAAAAAGAACTTGATACAAAGGTTGGCTTTCGGTGTTGTTTCCCTGTTCAGTATTTCCATAATAGGTATTTTAGTCGTCATTCTTACCTTTGTTATTATAAAAGGAATAGGTGTCATCAATTGGGAATTTCTTACCACAGCCCCAACAAACGGAATGACAAAAGGGGGTATTCTCCCTGCCATAGTGGGGACGTTTTGCCTGATAATCGGTAGTGCCATTTTTGCCTTTCCAATTGGAATTATGAGCGGTATTTATATGAATGAATATGCTCCAAAAGGTATTTTTGTGCGATTTATCAGAATGATGACCAATAATCTCAGCGGCATACCTTCCATTGTTTTCGGATTGTTCGGAATGGCATTTTTTGTCAATAAATTAAGTTTTGGAAACTCCATATTAGCAGGTTCGCTTACTCTGGGTTTGTTGTGCCTTCCTTTAATTATCCGAACTACCGAAGAGGCGTTAAAGGTTATCCCCGACAGTTTTCGCGAGGGAAGCCGTGCCTTGGGTGCAACAAAATTACAGACGCTTTTCAGGGTTATTCTGCCGATGGGGACGCCCAATATTGTTACGGGTTTGATTCTTTCTGTCGGTCGCGTGTCGGGAGAAACGGCTCCGATTTTGTTTACCTGCGCCGCTTTTTTCCTGCCACAATTGCCGCAAAGCATTTTTGACCAGTGTATGGCATTGCCTTATCATTTGTATGTAATTTCGACCAGCGGAAGCGATTTGGAAGCACAACGCCCTATCGCTTACGGAACTGCTTTGGTGTTAATAATCATTGTGCTATTGATAAATTTGACAGCCCATCTTTTGCGCCGATACTTTGCAAAAAGAGTTAAAACAAGTTAATGAGAAAGAATATGAATAAAATAGAAGTCGAAAATGTAAATTTTTATTACGGAGATTTTCACGCATTGAAAGAGATTTCCATAAGCATAGAATCCAATTCGGTGGTGGCATTTATTGGACCTTCGGGGTGTGGAAAAACAACTTTGCTTCGTCTCTTCAACCGCATGAATGACCTTATTCCCAATACCCGCCTGACAGGAAAAATCATCATTGACCAACAAGATATTTATCAAAAAGGCATTCAAGTTGACCGGTTGCGGAAAAATGTGGGTATGGTTTTCCAGCGACCCAATCCGTTTCCCAAAAGTATTTTTGAAAATATCGCTTACGGATTGCGCGTAAATGGAATCAGCAATAAAAAATTTATTCAGGAACGGGTGGAAGAAACGCTAAGAGGTGCAGCGCTGTGGGACGAAGTAAAAGACAAACTGAAAAAATCGGCATTTGAACTTTCGGGCGGACAACAGCAACGCTTGTGTATTGCCCGTGCAATGGCAATTGCGCCCTCCATTTTGTTAATGGACGAGCCCGCATCTGCATTAGACCCCATTTCAACAGCCAAGATTGAGGAATTAATCACCGAATTGAAAAAAGATTTTACGGTGGTTATTGTAACGCACAATATGCAGCAAGCGGCGCGTATCAGCGATAAAACTGCCTATTTTTATCTCGGCGAAATGGTAGAATATGATTATACAAAAACCATATTCACGAATCCAAGGAAAGAATCAACACAAAACTATATTACGGGAAGATTTGGATAGAAGTCAATTAAGAATTAAGAATTAAGAATTAAGAATTAAAAATTAAGAATTAAAAATTAAAAGTTAAAAGTTAAAAATTAAAAATTAAAAATTAAAAATTAAAAGTTAAAAATTAAAAGTTAAAAATTAAGAGAGATATGAAGCATAACGAAAAAGAATTATTGGCATTAAAAGATGAAGTAAGCCAAATGTGGAAGTTGGTACTTTCGCAACTTGAAAAAACCAAACAGGCATTTTTGAACAACGATATAGAAATTGCCCGCGAAGTGGCAAGTCGGGAAAAAAGAGTAGATGCTTTTGAATTGAAAATAGATTGTGACTGTGAAAACTATATCGCTCTTTACGCTCCTGTAGCGATTGACCTGCGATTGGTATTATCCATGTTAAAAATAAGCGGTACGCTGGAACGCATTGCCGATTTTTGCGAAGGCATAGCAAGGCATGTCATAGAAGAAGACTGTATTGGACTGGAACCCGAACTTATTGAAAATCTTCAAATAGAAAAAATGTTTGATGTTGCGATTTCAATGCTGTCGGACAGTTTTGTTGCGCTTGAATCGGAAAATACAAAAATGTCGGGCAAAATTTTGTCAAAAGATGATGAACTCGACAACTTGTACCACAACGCTATTGACATTATCAGCGATTACATCGGCAAAAAACCGCATTATATACGCTGTGGATTGAAAACCATTTTGCTTGTCAGAAAATTAGAACGTATCGGCGACCATTGCAGCAATATTGTTGAGGATATTGTGTTTTATTTAGATGCAAAGGTTTTGAAACATAGCATTGTTAAAGTTTTTAAAAAAGTGTAATTTTGCAAATATTTAATACATATAAATATGAGGACTAAAATTTTGATAGTTGATGATGACGAACTAATTCGGGAAGTGCTTGAATTTAACCTTGTCAATGAGGGCTTTGAAATAACTTGCGCGGCTTCGGGCGAAGAAGCAATGAAAAAACTCAGTTCGGAACATGCGTTGATATTGCTCGATATTATGATGGGCGGCATGTCTGGCTATCGCTTTGCCGAAGAATTAAGAAAAAAAGGCAACGATATTCCCATTATTTTTCTTACCGCAAAAGATACTGAAAATGATATGCTTACAGGATTTTCAGTAGGCGGAGACGACTATATTTCAAAACCTTTTTCGATAAAGGAAGTTATTGTGCGTATCAAAGCCATATTGAAACGGCAAAACAAACCGGAAGATAAACCTGAAAAAATGATTTTCAATGATTTAACCATAGACCTCAATACCAAAGAGATGTATATCAAATCCAAGAAAATTGAACTGACCAAAACGGAATATAATCTACTTATCTATTTGATACAAAAATCAGACAGGGTAATCTCAAGAGAAGAAATTATTGATACGGTCTGGAAAGAAACGCCGTTTATCACGGAGCGCACGGTAGATGTGCACATTGCTCGTTTGCGTAAAAAACTTGAAAATTATTCGCATCTCATTACAAATAAAACAGGCTTTGGCTACCGTTTTGACCGATCGGAACTATAATCATAAAACAAAAACAAAATGAGATTATCTTATAGAAAAAAATTATTCATCAGTTTTGTATTTATTTTTTCACTCTTTACTGCCGGCGTAGTTATATTTGAGCAATCCAGGGAAGGAAAATACAAAACAGACGCCTTGACGGAAAGATTGGACGCTTTCGCTCAAGTGGCAAATGCGGTGTTAATACAGCAAGGTTCTTTGGACAGTACGAATTATCTCTTTCCCTCAAATCTTCGTCTTACATTAGTAGATTTGAAAGGTAATGTTTTATACGACAATGTGATTACAGAAATATCAGGTATGGAAAATCATTTTCAAAGACCTGAAATTGTTAAGGCGAGAGAAAACAAAACCGGTAGCGACATCAGAACATCCTCTTCAAACAGTCAGAAATACATTTATTTTGCTAAACGTTTCAATACTTACTATATACGGGTAGCATTGCCTTACAATGTTCAAGTGCAGAACTTTTTAAAATCGGATAATCTTTTCGTTTACTTTATCATTGGACTTTTTGTTATTATATTGATAATCATCCATTACGCTTCCGGAAGATTTGGAGATTCTATCCGAAAACTGAATGATTTTTCAAATGCAGGCGAACAAGCATTTCTTGACGGACTTAAAACCGATTTTCCAGATGATGAACTTGGCAAAATCGGTAATAAAATTGCTGAAAACTACTTGAAACTGAATGAAAGTAAAAAGACCATAATTTTTGAACATGAGAAACTCTTGCAGCACGTACACAGTTCAGAAGAAGGAATTTGCTTTTTTGCAACCAACAAATCGGTGGAGTTTTATAACGGTCTTTTCATTCATTATCTCAACACGATTATTGATGAAGCCGATAGTACTCCTTCGGCTATTTTTTCAAGTCCCGACTTTGAAAACGTCAATGCGTTTTTGGCAAGTCATCATCTTGAACACAACTATTTTGAAACAAAAATCGAAAAACAGGCAAAAATATTTGCCGTGCGTATCAATAGGTTTGAAAACAGCAGTTTTGAAATGATTATCAATGATATTACCAACACGGAGAAAACCCGTGTATTGAAACAAGAGATGACCGGTAATATTACGCACGAATTGCGGACGCCTGTTGCAGGTATCAGAGGTTGTTTAGAAACCGTATTAGCCAAAAATTTAGATGTCGAGAAACAACAATATTTTATTGAAAAGGCTTACCGCCAATCACTTGTTCTTTCAGAACTGATACAGGATATGAGTTTACTTACTAAAATAGAAGATGCGCCGCAATCATTCTGTTTTGAACCGGTAAACGTTCCGAAAATGCTTGAAGAGTTGAAAAAAGAGTATGAAATTATTTTGCACGAAAAAAGTATGAATATGGAGTGGCAAATACCTGAAAACCTGCATATTTTCGGAAACCACAATCTCCTTTATGCCATTTTTAGAAATCTTACCGATAATGCCGTCCGTTATGCCGGAAACAATACATCAATCCATATTCATTTGTACAATGAAGACAAAGATTATTACTATTTTTCTTACTTCGACACAGGGATTGGCATTTCGGAAGAGCAGCATCTGAATCGTTTGTTTGAGCGATTTTACCGTATCGGCGAAGGTCGCACGCGTGAAACAGGCGGATCCGGTTTAGGACTTTCTATTGTTAAAAACGCAGTTCTTTTCCACAAAGGCGTAATTGTGGCAAAAAACAGAGTTGGCGGCGGATTGGAATTTTTGTTTACATTTAAGAAATAAATAATTGAATATGAGTGATATATTGTACATAACAGACGGTTTGAGGCAATGGCGACAGTATCCCGCAGCAAGTTCAGGGGAAGCCTCGCCACTTCGGCAATATGCCGAGATATTAGCCGTCATTAGAGAGTACTACACCGACAGTGAAAACTTGAAAATACTCAATTAAAAATACAAAAAAAATTTGCGGGTAAAAACTCGCAAAAAAAGGTTAAATCCAAATTACGCATTACAAATCAAAGTAAAACAAATTTCTTAGTCGCTTCGCTCCCTCGGAATGACAAAGACGGGGAGAATTGTTTAAGGTTCCTCGTTCGCTATGCTCGCTCAAAATCTCAAAATTAAACGGAATTCATGTTATAAAATCATGCTGTCATTCCGAACAAAGTGTAATGAAGTAAGGAATCCTCATATTTTCTAATGCATAATGTTGGATTTAATTTATAAATATTTTAATCATTCTTCCGAGTTTGTTAAAAAAAAGATATTTTCGCCGCCCCAAACGGGAAACGTACTTTGACTTGATGCTTTTTTGCCGGTGTAGCTCAGTTGGCCAGAGCAGCTGATTTGTAATCAGCTGGTCGGCGGTTCGAATCCGTCTACCGGCTCAATCTACACGGGAGGATTCCAGAGTGGCTAAATGGGGCAGACTGTAAATCTGTTGGCGACGCCTTCGGAGGTTCGAATCCTTCTCCTCCCACACAAACACCTGCGGAAGTAGCTCATTTGGTAGAGCGAAAGCCTTCCAAGCTTTAGGTGGCGGGTTCGAGCCCCGTCTTCCGCTCCAGAAAAAAAAACCGCTCATTTTTTAATGAGCGGTTTTTTATTTTCAGTTAACCTTGTTCTTCTATTATTAAAGAATAACAATTAATACAAAATACTTATTTTAATACCTATAAAATGAAAAAGTTGATTACTTGTTTCTGCTAAAACCAAATCACTCTCTCTGAATTTATTCGCCGATTGCTGCATTTTATAATAAGCGGCAAATAGAAGCGATATCTTTTCCGAAAATTTTAAATTGACACCTAACCCCGATTGAAAATGGATACCCGCTTTCGTACCATAAAAAACATCCTCATCTAATGGATTCTGTACCTGCCATTTAAAAGCATATCCAATATTGGTAAAAATAAATGGAGCTGTTTTTTTATCCATCAATTTTACAGTTGCATTTGCAAAGATGGGAATAAACGTAGATGTTTTTTTGTCATAAAACCAAAAATCAAGTCCTGCACCCACACCCGTAAAGAAGTAATTGGTAAACTGATAAGCAAAAACTTGCTGAATTTCACAAGAAATGTTACCATTAGCCACCATATCAGAACCATTGAAAGTATTTCCTATTCCATACGCTAAAGCAACCGAAGTGGGATATACAAAATGCGGTGCATCCTTCGGCGCTTTCATTTGTTGTCCAAAACAAGAGGTTACGCCCAACAAAAGCAGAAAGCACAAAACAAATATGATGATTAGATGATTAGATGATGTGGTGATTAAATGATTTGAACCTTGAACTTTAAACATTGAACTTTAAACTTTAAATAGTTTTTAATTTTTCTTTAACAACTCTTCTGCCGCTTTAAACGCCGCTTCTCCTGTTTTGTTGCCTGTCATCATTTTGGCAATCTCCATAATTCTTTCATTTTCTTCAATTTTTTTGAGTTTTGTAACCGCTTTTTCATTCTCAATATCCTTGTAAACAAGATAATGGGTATTGGCTTGTGCAGCAATTTGCGGCAGGTGGGTAATGGTTAGTAATTGACGTTGCAACGATACATCGTGCATCACTTCAGCCACTTTACTTGCCATTGCGCCGGAAACTCCCGTGTCAATCTCATCAAAAATCACCGTAGGCATAAAAGAAGCCGCAGTAATGATGGATTTTATGGCTAACATAATTCGCGACAACTCACCCCCCGAAGCGGTCTTTTCTACCTGCACCAAAGGCATTCCTTTATTTGCGGAAAATAGAAACTGAACGGCGTCTGTTCCCGTAGAAGTAAAAGAGGATTGACTGCCAACCTCTACTTTAAAAGAAGCATCGGGCATACCCAGCAATGCAAGTTTTTTTTCTATCTCTTTCTCAAATAAAGAGGCTGATTCTTTTCTTTTTTCTGATAAGTGTTTTGCTAAAGAGGCTGTTTTTTCCGCAAATATTTCAAACTCTTTCTGCAATTTCTCAATCTTTTCTTCCAAATCTACAAATTGCAACAGTTTTTCATCAATTTGTTGCAGTTTTTGCAATAGATCTTCCACATTTTTAACATAATGCTTTTGTTGCAGCCGGAATAAAGTATCCAATCTACTTTCTAAATATTCTAACTCTTCGGGTTTAACTTCCACAGATTCTTCTTTGGCAGAGAGTTCAAAAGCAATATCTTTCAACTCCACTAAAATACTGTTAAGTCGTGTATCAAAATTGTTGATTTTTTCATCGAATTGTGCAATAGTGTGGCAGGCATTTTTTGCTTCATTCAGCAGTTGAATGGTATTACTTTCTTGTTCTGATATAATTTGCAAAGATTTATATAACTGTGTTTTAATATTTTCTGCGTTTTTCAAAAACGCAATCTGTTGTTCTAATTCTTCCTGCTCACCGGCAAACAGTTTTGCTTCGTGCAGTTCATTACTTTGAAATGTTAGAAAGTCTTTTTCCAAAAAGTCCTGTGTAGCCTTTTCTTTAGATTCCTGAAGTTCTTTTTCAAATTTTTTATATTGATTAAAAATCTGTTGATACACTAAAACAGGTTCTCTTAAAAGCGCAAAATCATCTATCGTTTGCAAACGAAATTCCGGTTTGGTTAATAATAGATGATGATGTTGAGAGTGAATATCTACTAATTTTTCGGCAAGTTCCCTAAGAATGTTAAGAGTAACAGGGGTATCGTTTACAAAGGCTCTGGAACCGTTTTCAGTAATTTCTCTTCTCAATAATGTATGATTGTTGAAATCCAAATCATTTATTTTGAAAAAATCTTCTAAATGAAGATTCTGTATATCAAACACACCTTCTACTATACATTTTTTAGAGGTATTATAAAGAACGGAGGAGTCGGCACGAGCGCCCAGTATCAGTGCAAGAGCGCCTACAAGAATTGACTTTCCGGCGCCGGTTTCTCCTGTTATTGCAGTAAAACCTTTGTCAAAAGACAAATCCAAAGAATTGATAAGTGCGTAATTCTCAATGTGCAGAGCGCGGAGCATGCTAATTTTGTTGATTTATAGCGTCATATTTTGTTGAATTGGAAGGATCAATCTGCTTCATAATTTGGATGACTTGCTGCTTTTCGGAAGGAGTTCCTTCCTTAAAAATATTGATAATTTCCTGTTGTTTTGTTTGTACAATAATAGTCATCAAATACAATGCTGTTCTCTGCTGATTAACCTGTTGCAACAATCGAAGCGATTCTAGAATAGCGGCGCGCCCTACCTCGGGTGTTTCCGCCATAACATCCAAGCCCAATCTGTGGTACTGATACAGAAAATCGTGAAATTTACTGTACGCCGGATTGGTAAAATTTTCCATTAACCAGTAGCGGTTATTTTGTCCCGATTCAAAAACTTTCCATCCGATTTCGACTGCCGACTGGTTAAGATTAATGATTTCCTGACACTTTGAAAAATAGGGTATTCCACCGTTTAAAGCAAAGGTGTCAAAATCAACTGCTAAAAACAGATTCAAATAAAATGCAACCAAAGAGGTTAATTGAGAAATATTGCTCCCTTCGGCATATTCTAATGGGTCTCCATCCACATAATTGAACTGAACATCTTTATCTAAGAAATTAAGAACAGTAGTTTTATAATTTGACTTATAAACAGGACGTTGCAATTGAATAGTCATATTGGCTCTATACACATCACCGGTCTGCTTATCTAATGTAATCAGAATTGAACACTCCAACCGTTCATCCATTTTAAGCGTGTATTGACACCATTTTCTATCGTTCACAAATTTGTAAAGTTCTTGCTGCAGCCCGTTAAATTTTTCGGTGTTAGTTCCCGAAATTCTCTGAGCGCTGATAGAGATTGAACAGCGAAAATCTTGTGATAAAACTTGCAAAACAAAAGTTAAGAATAATAGAGAAATTATAATTTTTTTCATTGGAATATATTATTGTTTAAAACGTGCGCACCTTTTTTTTATTTTATACAATGTCTAAAATGGTTAAGAAAAAAAATAGCGCCCCAAACTTTTTCTTAACCAATTTTACCAAATTTATATTCTACCTCAATAATTTTATATTTTTGCGCTATTATTTTTCAAACAAAATTATTAACATAAAAATCGATATATTATGAAAAAAATGAAGATAGGTATCAACGGTTTTGGAAGAATAGGACGTTTAGTGTTCCGTGCTTCCATATTAAGAGAAAACGTGCAAATCGTAGGAATTAACGATTTGTTAGATGTAAACTATATGGCTTATATGCTGAAATATGACACGGTACACGGTCAGTTTAAAGGCGATGTTTCTGTACAGGACGGAAAATTAGTAGTAAACGGACAGGAAATTCGCATTACGGCAGAGAAAGACCCTGCAAATTTGAATTGGAAAGAAATAGGCGCAGAATACGTTGTAGAATCCACAGGATTGTTCTTAACTAAAGAGACTGCGCAGAAACATATTGACGCCGGTGCTCGCGTGGTGGTGATGTCTGCCCCTTCAAAAGACGATACGCCTATGTTTGTTATGGGTGTAAACCACAAAACCTACAACGGCGAAAGTATTGTATCTAACGCTTCTTGCACAACCAATTGTTTGGCGCCCATTACCAAAGTACTTCACGATAATTTCGGTTTGGTAGAAGGATTGATGACAACGGTTCACGCTACCACAGCAACGCAAAAAACGGTGGACGGTCCCTCTGCCAAAGATTGGCGGGGTGGTCGCGCGGCGGCAGGCAACATTATCCCCTCTTCCACCGGCGCCGCAAAAGCAGTAACTAAAGTAATTCCCGAACTGAAAGGAAAACTCACCGGTATGTCGTTCCGCGTACCTACGCTTGATGTTTCCGTTGTGGATTTAACCTGTCGCTTGGAAAAAGCCACCACTTACGACGATATTAAAGCCGCTATGAAACGCGCTTCCGAAAATGAACTGAAAGGTATTTTGGGCTACACCGAAGATGCCGTAGTTTCTTCCGATTTTATCGGCGACCCCAGAACCTCTATTTTCGATGCCGAAGCAGGTATTATGTTAAACCCCAACTTTGTGAAAGTGGTTTCGTGGTACGATAATGAAATGGGTTATTCACACAAAATTGTGGAATTTATTGTTTATATGGATAGTGTGAAATAGGGTTCTTTTAAAAGCGCAACAGTTGTTTTCATAGAGTTTTATGCTGTAAAAATCTCTTTTGGCGAAAGCCACATCAAAAAACAGATAAAAAAGGCAAAATAGTTTATGCCAATAAAGGTTTCCCAGTTTGCATCTCCGAAATTTGCGACTAACATACTCACAAAGAATATCGTAATCAAAAAAGGGTTGTTTTTTCTTCCTTTAATAAACACATACGTTAAAATTCCCAAAATATACAAAGTTCCTAAAATTCCAAAGCGAATAAGATAATTAAGATATTGATTGTGAGAAGAACCGGTTTGTTGATATCCTAATTGCGATTTCGATTCCAAAATTATATCTTCGTAAGCCTGTGCATTATTTCCAAGACCGATACCTGTCCAAATATGTTTTTTAATAATATTACCGGCTAAACGCACCAGTTCAATGCGTTGTACAAACGATTTTGCATTCGGATCTTTGTCAATTCTATATTGGTCATACTCCCATATCGTTTCATAAATTCGGGGATAAACCCCAAGTTTGTTTTCTGCATAAATATAATTAGGAATTTCATTTTCAATATTTTCAATATCTTTTTGAGAAAGTTGGGCAAAACCTGCCGAATCTTTGGTCAAACCTTTACTTGTCATATATCTTACGATTACACAACGAAAAGGATAACCATTGGCAGTCTTGCTATAGTATGCCTTACAACTGTGAGCGTCCCACAAGGGAATTAATTCCTCTTCACAAAGAAACAAACCCGTATAATTTCCATTCTCTTTGGTTTTATCTTTAAAATTATGTTCATACTTATTTCCATTAACAGTGTATTGTTCTATTTCAGTAGCATTATATTCAGTAACATCATAAAATTTTTGAACACAATGATATACATAGAAAACAGGAAGAATGGATATAAGAATAACGCACCCCAACAAAACAAATTTAAGTACCCTCTTTTTCGTTTTCCATATTAAAAACAGTAGCGCTGTAAACGACATTATGCCAAAATAAAGATAACCGTTAAATGATTTTAGAGCAAATAAAGCAATGATTAGAAACAGAATAAGCAGAAATAATAAAGATTTTTTCAGCCATAAAATATTTCCATAAACCATAAAATAGAAAATGAGCCAAATGACGAAAGCCATTTGATATGAAAAAGGAATGTGGTTAATCCACGTAACCTGCCTGAAATCTGAGAAAAAAACTGTGTCCACAAACCACAATTTTAATAAAGCGGCTCCGGCGGCAACGGTTACCGTCAAAATATAAATGCCAAGCAACCGGCGTGTGTTTTGTTGAGAAATTGGAGCGGAAGACCCCAATACAAAAGCAAAAATAAACCAATATAAACTTTTGTTAAACTCTTGTATTCCCAATAAAAAATTATGCGTAAAAAAAAGTCCAATCAAATAGATTACGGGGATACTCATCAACAGCATAGCGTTTTTGTTGTGTATAAGTCTGTTCCATTTTGTTTTATAATCACCGGTAAGAATCCAAACGATGAGTAATGCCACAGAAGTGCAACTTATTAAAGCAATGGAAGTAGGCAATGCCACTAAGAGAGCGCCCAACGATAAAAGGTACAGATTTTCCTTCCAGTTGGTTATTAATAAATTACAACATTTTTTAAACATTACGGAAAATTTATATCAATAGCGTAAAAAAGTGTTAATTATTGTACAGATTTTTTAAATCATACAACGCTTTGATATACTGTATTTCGTGAATAATTTTTTGCGCTTTGGCAGCGTGTTCCATATTGAGGTCGCGCATTAAATCGGTAATACTCATAGTGCCGTTTTCGGTTTTGGCTTCAGATGCTTTGTAAATGCTTGCTCGCATACGAATAATTTCGTCATCGGAAGATAAAATCTTTCTATATTGCTCTGCTATTGCATTTTGTTGTTTTATTTGAATAGATTGATTTAATAAAAACACCTTTCTGTTGATTTCTATGTTGTTGATATTATTCTCAATTATTCTCTTTTCATTTTTCAGGGTGTAAAGATTTCCGAAACCCCAATTTAATTGTACCCCGCCAATGGCGTAAAGTTTTCCATCAGTGTCGAACATATTTAATCCGGGTCGGGCGAGGCCGCCTTGCGCAAAAAATCCTATTTTGGGCATATTCTTAGTTAAAATCTGCGTATTTTGGATTTTTAATGCTGCAATGGAAGCGTCAAAAAGTTGCAATTCCAATCGGTAATTATTATTAGGAACGGTAATCATTTCCGGTTTTTGCAAAAGAATGTCCGGCGCCAAATCTTCGCCCATAAAAGCGCTCAGCATTGCCACAAAAGCCTCTCGCATGGTAGCGAGTTGAATGAGATGTTGTTCTGCCGTAATCTGTTCTACTTTCACCGCATCAATATCCGATTCGTTGGCAAAGCCCAATTCGGCATAACTGATTACTTTATCAAGATTACGCTGCAACTCCTGCAAATTCACGTTGATTTGTTCTATTTGGCTGTCGTACAAAATAATTCCAAAAAAGAGATCATTCACACGCCCGCGCAAAGCATACATATCCACTTCATTTTGTTTGCGTTGCACATCTGTTGCGGCTTTGATTGTTTGCTTTGCGGAGCGGATTTGTCCCCCATCCCAAATGATTTGATTCATTTGCAGATAGGCTTGATACTGGTCTTTGGGAACATCCACACTTAAATTGATGGGCGGAGGAACCGATAAACTTGGTGCATCGCTTTGTAAAGAGGCTTTTCCGAAAAGTTGAAACTGTGGAATCCACGCGCGGGAAATGTTTTGCAGATTGTACTTCTCGCTCATATCAATCAACTCCAACTGCTGAATGAGTGGGTAATTTTTTTCGGTTTTTTCGTAACATTCCGACAAGGTTAAAGGCTGAGCCAATCCCATAAAAGGCAGAAAGCAGAAGGCAGAAAGCAGAAGGTAAAATATTTTGGGTGGAGTCATTTTTTTTTAATTTTTTAGAAAAGCAAATAAACAAAAACCGCTAACACCCTATTTTTATTAGTCTATTAGCGATTTGTTTTGCGGTCCGGACGGGACTCGAACCCGCGACCCCGTGCGTGACAGGCACGTATTCTAACCAAACTGAACTACCGAACCGTTTTCGTTTGGGGGTGCAAAAATATATTTTTTTCATTATCATCAATAAATACACAATATTTTTTACAAAAAGGCTCACGTCTCCATCATTTTATTAACCGCAGGATAAATCCTGCGGTTACCGGCTCCTGCCACCTGACTATCCTCTCCTCCTGTGCACATCGGAAGAATCCCACGATTGATGCAGCAACTCATCGTGAATAGTACGAATCATCATCAGGAAAATATCCAACTTATGAGCCACAAACCAACGAATTGCAAGTTCCTCTTTTCGGCACGCTGCGGCAAAGTGCAAAAGAAAATCCAATTTGTTCTTTTGAAGCCACATAATGGCATTCTCCTCTCCATCAATAGCATTGCTCAATATGCCAAATTCAAGGTAATTACTTTTTAAGAGCCAGTTAAGCGCATCTGTGCTGGAATGAACCGCTGCGGAAAATGCCGCCAATTCAGGATACCCGTTTTGAAACAAATAATCTGTGAATTTGGTATCGCCTTTTAAACTTTCATTTAAAGCCAACAATATTTTAGGGTCGTAATCGGTAAGACAATGTGCCATTAGTTCGTTTTCGATTTGGCAAAAATAATAAAGAAAAGCAAAAAACCATATTTTTGCAAACGATTTTAATTTTAAACATATAGATATTATTTATGGGTTTTTTTTCATTTTTTTCAAAGGATAAAAAAGAGGAGCTGAATCAGGTTCTTGAAAAATCGAAAGAGAATTTCTTTCAAAAATTAGCCAAAACTATTGTCGGAAAATCAAAAGTAGATGATGAAGTGCTGGATAATTTAGAAGAGATTTTGATTGCTTCCGATGTGGGCGTTGAAACTACGTTAAAAATAATTAAACGTATCGAAGAACGTGTTTCTAAAGATAAGTACATAAGTACAAGTCAGTTAAATATTATTCTCAAAGAAGAGATTATTGATTTGTTGATAGATAACAATGCAGATCATTTGTCGGATTTTGAACTTCCTCAAAACGACTATCCTTATGTAATTATGGTTGTGGGCGTTAATGGTGTGGGCAAAACTACGACGATAGGCAAATTGGCATATCAATTCAAACAGAAGGGATATAGTGTAATGCTTGGAGCGGCAGATACTTTCCGTGCGGCTGCCGTTGATCAGTTGGAAATTTGGGCGGAAAGAGCCGGCGTTCCGATTATTACACAGAAAATGGGCGCAGACCCCGCAGCAGTGGCATACGATACCGTTGCCTCTGCCATCGCCCGAAAAGCCGATGTAGTGATTATTGATACCGCCGGACGATTGCATAACAAAATTCCGTTGATGAAAGAACTTACAAAGATTAAGAATGTAATCCAAAAGCAAATACCGAACGCGCCCCACGAAATATTATTAGTATTAGACGGCTCTACCGGACAAAACGCCATTGAACAGGCACGCCAATTTACCGCTGCTACAGAAGTAAACGCACTGGCAATTACCAAATTGGACGGCACGGCAAAAGGCGGAGTAGTAATCGGCATCTCCGACCAGTTCAGCATCCCTGTAAAATATATCGGTGTAGGCGAAAAAATTGAACAGTTGCAAGTATTCAACCGCGCAGAATTTATTGATTCACTGTTTCCGGAAAGTTGGTAGTTTTATCATTAACAAAAAAAAAATGAAACAATTCAAACATATTATAGAAAATCGCGTTTCTTTGTACGCTTCTAATTGTTAATAAGTATGGGAAATATTACCACTTTACTGTTACAGGATGTTCGTTTTCAAGAAGCGCTCAATGCGTGTATGAATTGTGGAGTTTGTACTGCCATTTGCCCTTCGGCTGAATTTTATAACTACGACCCACGCAAAATCTGCGATATAGTACAACGGGAAGAAGATGCTGAAATAGAGAAACTCATGCGCTCGGAAACAATATGGTACTGCGGCGAGTGTATGTCTTGTGCCACGCGGTGTCCACGGGGAAATACACCGGGAATAGTCATTATTGCATTGCGAAAAATTGCACAACAATTGGGTTATTTTGTGAACAGTGAAAAAGGGAGGCAACAGTACGCCCTTAAAAAGGTGATTGGTGGCTCTATTTTGGATAGAGGCTACTGCGTACACCCCGATATAGTAACTCCCGAACTGCATCCCGAACAGGGACCCATCTGGAAATGGTATCACGATAATGTTAAGGACATTGCGCCAAGACTGGGCGCTAACTATCATGGTGAAGGTCCTGGTGCATTAAAACGTTTAGATGATAAAAATTTGCAGGAAATAAAAGAAATTTTTGAAGCCACCGGCGCACTCGACTTTCAAAATAATATAGATTGGTTTTCCAATGAAAAAAGAGGCGCTACTGCCGAAGAGGATTATTTTAATGAAGTTTATACTGCAAATAATAACACGCATAGTCGTAAAGAATTATGAAAAAACACTTTTGGAACGAATATCAAAAAGAGATTGCCGACGATCATTTTTTCTATGGCAGGAGTTGTATCCGTCAGACCTTTTTCCCCGGCTCGGAGACTACTTTCTTAAAAATTATGCGCGACGTATTAGGAAAGGATATCTACGATAGCGCCCATACCCACACTTGTACCGGTATTGGTTATCACAGCGATATTGTCCCTTTGGAAACTACTATGGCCGTAATTGCACGGCTCTTTGCTTTAATGACGGAGCAGGGATACAAAAACTTTGCGACTTCCTGTATTACCTCGTTTGGTCTTTTTAATGAAATGATTGAAATATGGAAACACCATCCTGAATTGTTGGAAAATACCCGCAAAATATTGAAAAATGCAACCGGAAGGGAGTTTCAAATCCCTGAAAATGTAGCACATCCTTCTGATATTATCTATAAATTCAGAATGGAACTGAAGGAAAAGATGAAGTATCGGTTGGTGAACCGTTTTACAGGAAAGCCGTTGCGTGTGGTGGAACATATTGGTTGTCATTATGCTAAGATGTTTCCGGAAACCGGTGTGGGGAAAGCGGAATTTCCATACGTATTAGCCGGTATGATTGAAGCGTGGGGTGGGGAAGTGGTAGATTATCCCGAAAGACGCCATTGCTGCGGATTTGGATTTAGAAACTATTTAGTGAAAGCCAACAGAGGATTTTCTATTGCCAACACCAAGAAAAAGTTTGAGTCTATGGAGCCTTACGAACCCGATTTTATTGTGTGCAACTGCCCGGGTTGCCCTATGTTTTTAGACAGATGGCAATACACTATCGCCGAGATGGAAAACAAAACTTACGACAAAGATGGATATGGCATTCCTGTGCTTACCTACGAAGAGATGACCGGTATGTTGCTGGGCTACAACCCTTGGGAAATGGGATTGCAACTGCATCAGGTACAATCGGACAGGCTGTTGAATAAAATAGGAATCCCGTTTGATAAAGATGACAAGTATCGTGGCATAAACGGCAAAATTTTACCTACACCGAATAAACCGAATGTGTTAAAAGTGTAGTAACTGCACAGCACACTCCTGAATAATTTCTTTAATTTCAATATTGTTTTTCTGCGCTGTTTCTATTAAAATATCCTGAAAATAATAAGCGATAGATCCACAGAAAAACCACGGATAGTTAGATTTCCCGTAATAATCAATCTGTTGATTAAAATACTCTTGAAAAGAATTTGCAATTAATTTTTTTATGTGTTCATTTTCGAGATGTTTTTGCAAAAAGATGGGAATTGAAGCAAAAAATGTTTGCGGATTTGCTTCCCGATACACTTTTTTTAACACTGTTGATTTTGAAACGGAAAACGTTTCTTCAAAACTTTGAACAATATCAATATCAATTTTATCTGTAAGATATGCTGTAACAAACAGTTTTCCAATATGATACCCGCTACCTTCGTCGCCCAGCATAAAGCCTAAAGAGGGAGCTTTGTCGGTAATCTCAACACCATCATAAAAGCAGGAAGCAGAGCCGGTGCCCAAAATTCCCGCAAATCCTTGTTGATTTTTGCATAAAGCATGACAGGCTGCATATAAATCGGAAAAAACGGTAATATTTGCATTTGGAAACAATTTACGCAATGCTTCTTTCACTTTTTCTGCATTGATGGCGTCAAAACAACCCGCACCATAATAACGAATGTTTTCAATTTCAGTAACTACCAGATTGTTTTTGGTAATAATCTCTTCAAAAATGGCAATTATAGTTTCTTTTGTTGCATAAGTAGCATTAATTCCGGCAGTTTTGTAATTAAAAAAAGTACACGCACCGTTATACCCGATGCATGTACTTTTTGTTGCTCCGCTTTCAATCAATATGTTCATATACTATTTTGTAACCACAAATTTACCTTGTGCAAAAATAGTATTTTCCTTCATTAATCTATAAATATAATTTCCTGTAGAAAAAGTTGAGATATTTAATTGAGATTGTGTTCCGTTAATATTATCTTCTGCTACTATTTTACCGGAAAGATCATACACTATAATTTTACCTGTAAAATTTTCATTCAGTTCAACATTTAAAACCTCAGTAGCAGGATTTGGAAACGTATTTACCTTTAAAGAAGATAATAGATTTTGTTTAATTCCTAAATTGTAATTTAGAGAGATGTTGTCAATCCATAAAGTACTTTCTTTCTGTCCTTTACATTCTTGTAATTCATCAAAATTAACGCCGGCGCTTGCTACAAACATAGTTCTGATTTCAGTAAAATCTTCTTTCCAATATTTTTCGGGGATATTAATTGTGAAGTGAGTCCATGCGCCGATCGGTTTTGTAATAATCAGTTTTTCAACAAAAACTTCGCCGTCCCAATTATGAAATCCAATATCAATTAAAGCCGAGTCTCCTGAAACGGGATTGTATTTATACCACCCCTCCAAAGCGTGCGGGGTTTCGTTTCCCAACCAATCTTTGGAAACGGTTATTTGTCCTCCGTTGTTTAAGAATTGGTCAACAAAATTTTGGTCAATAGTTCCCACCATTCCGGGCAAAAATATGTTTTTAGATCCAACCGGAATAACTCCGGAAACAAGTTTTATGCAATTTCCGGATTGCCCGTTAGGGTCTCTATAGGCAGTAATATCAGCAGGTTTCGGTTCATTCTCTATCGCATACAATGAATTGAGCGTATAAAAGAAATCTGTCAGATATTCTACGTAAGCGCCATAGACTCCGTTTTTATTTACCCAACCTGTTTCAAAACCACTATCGGGGAATTGGGGCTGTTGGGCAAACAAGGAGGAAGCAGGAAGGAGGAAGCAGAAAGCAGAAAGCAGAAAGGTAATTTTTTTCATAACAATTTATTTTAGGGATTAATAATTTAGTGATTAATGATTAGGGTTTTAATGAGTAATTTGTTTTCTGCCTTCTGCTTTTAAATCTTTACAATAAGTTGGAGGGCATAAGTTCGTGGGGGTTCGGCATAGAGAGGGCGGAGGGCATAGAGGCGGTTCATAACGTTTTTAACTATAAAACTAAGAGATACTTTTTCAAAATAATAACTTGCTCTCAAATCAAAGGTTAAAGAGCCTTTTTTACTGTTTTGAAAGAAATTATAGAAATTGTAAAATGGAAGATTGTCGGGTGTTCCTTTTAATGTTTCTTTCGATAAAGTCGGATTGTTTTTATCATAACTAAATAAAAACTTATCCACATTTTTCATTGCGCTATAATAATTAAATGTTCCTCCTAACGCCATTTTTTTGAAGAAAACAAACTCAATATCCAATTTTACCATGTGTTCAATTCTGTATTTCAATACTTTGCGTGTTGTATCGGAACTTGAATGCAGAAAAGATATGTTATTGTTATTGTTTGGATCAGTTTCATTTACTTGTACATAATAAACATAAGACGGGGCTTTTGTAGTAGGGTTACTCCAAGTATAAGAAGCTGAAAGCGTATATTTTATATTTTTCGTAATCTTACCTTCACCCATAAGAGAGAAATCTATACCATTTACTTTTGCCGGACCAATATTCAGAAATCGGTATCCGAATCTTTCCTTAATGTTCGAACTATTTCCCCATGCCCCCATTGAAAATTCTATAAAATTCTTATAGTCTTGATGAAAATAGCAGATATCGAACATCCCTCGAAAATCAAAAAACTGGAAGGGTTGCATAATGCCAGCCTCAATGTTCCAACTGGATTCCGATACTAATTTTGGATTGGGATAGAATCCATAATCTCCTACTGTTAAAGAGATAAACTTTTCGCCGATAGTGGGAAATCGGTACCCTTGTCCGAAAGAGGCTCTCAAAGATGTTTTTGTTACAGGCTGTTGATAATTTACGCCTACTCTAAAAATAGGTTTATTATCTATTTCCGAATTAATTTTTTTACCCCATAAATTATAAAACTCCCATCTTCCGCCTAATTGTACGGTTAAGTTTCTCTTTTTGAAAAACTTTTGTTCCAATTGCGCATATATTGCAGCATTGTTTGAAAAAGCGGCAGAGGGTTCTTTTTCACCTGCTACAGCGTGGGGGTCTTCATCGCCGTTAAAAACAGGTCCGTAAGAAGTGGAATATTGATTGATTGCGCCCGCAATAATTGTCATTCCTGTTTTACTGAATGTTCTATTGTATTGATACTCATCATAAATCATCATAGATTGAGCGCTCATATCACCGGACAACTCTTTACTGTCGCTATACAAAATTCTATTTCTGAACGCATGTGCACCTCCTTTAGTCGTTAAATATTTCACAGAAGGGTCAATATAAAAAGTAAAGTCCTTAAATTGATACATCGAATTTTCACAAGACCTAAAGATGTTGGTATCCGCATCAAACCAAATGTAAGATTGAGCGTTCTTGGAGTACATAAAATTTCCATTCAAACTTACCGAAAGTCCTTTCAATTTCTCGAAACGGTAGCGGGTGGCAAAATTCAGACGGTATCTTTCGTCAAATTTGCCTTTAGAACATGAATTGTGCCCCCTCGTAAAAGAGATCCTTTCTTCCGGTCCGATGTAACTTTGGTCGTTATACAGTTCTCCGCCAATCACAAAGTCGAAATTCTTTTTAATTATTCTTGAATGAAGAAATGAAAGACCTGTCTCCATCGGATTTGCATTGAGCCAACTTGTTTGAAAGGGATTTTCCGGCTTGTCGTACAGTTTTGCAAAAGTAGTAACCGTTGTTTGCGGTTTAGAGCGCGGGTATGCCGTCAGTACATTAATGGCTCCGGTAATTGCGGCAGAACCGAAAAGTACGGAGGCTGCCCCTTTCAGAATTTCCACCTGTTCAATACTTTCCATTGGAATAAAACTCCACATAGGGCGACCGGCATCCGGACGCAGCAATGGCATATCATCAAGCATAATCATAACGCGGCTGCCCATTCCCGAACTATAACCGCTACCTCCACGTATTTGGGGCTCGTTGTCCACCACTACAATACCTCCGGCGGTGTTCACCAAATTATCTACCGATACAAAATTCTTATTCTCAGCCTGTTTTGGTTGTAAAACCACTAACGATGTGGTAGAAACTTCGGGATTGGTTTCATATTTAGACGCAGTTACTCTGGCTTCTTCCAAACGTGTTGTTATATGGTGCAAAAGAATATCAACTTTTATCTCATTTTTTTTAGATGAAAAAACAATCACTCTTTTTAAAGGTTCAAACATAGTTTGAGCAAACTCAACTTCACAACTGTCTTTACGGATATTGTTTATAGTAAAATTGCCGTTAATATCCGACAAAAACAGTTCATTTAAACAATTCACGCGAATTTGGGTGTAAGGAACAGGAGTATTGTCAAGAGCGTCTCTCACTGTACCTTTCAGCGTATATTGAGCAAACAGAGATAGTTGCAAAAACAAACAACAGAAAAAGAGCATGTAAATTTTTTTCATCCCATATTATAATATGACGGGGCGAAAATACTCTTTTATTCATACAAGATTCTATAAGAAGTAGAAGAAAACAGGTAAATTTTTATTATCTATCTGTTTTATAGAAAAATAAAAATGTTAATAATTGTTAATTTTTCATTTGAATTTTTCTCAACCAAATCGGCAGAATAAGTAATCCTAATGCCAGATAAGGGTAGTAGGAGATGGCTCGCCAAAGTACGGCAATTGCTGCGTGGGTATGTTCGGGAAAGTCGCTCTTGAAAAATGCAGAGAAACTGATTTCGGCGATTCCGCTGGCGCCCGGCGTAGGACTAATTAACAGGATAACCCACATTACCAACTGTTTGGCAAGAATAATCAACTGTTGCATAAGGTGAAAGCCCAATTCGGGATTGAGCGCTAAGATTAAGAAATTGAGTACCATAAAACGTGCTGTCCAAGTAAAAGCGGTGGCAACGAATGCTTTTGCCCAATATCCAAACGGCTTGCCTTTCAACTCTATGGAAGCAGCAATGAGTTCATCGCCGGTTTCTTCCATTTTAGGCTGCCATTTTTTTAGAAACGAAACAGAAAAAAGTTTCACCAACAATTTCTTTATCTTTTTTGGTGCAACAAAGATACCTAATGTAATCCCTAACGTCATAATAATGATAACGCCGTAACCCAAAAAAAAGAAAAACATTGGGTTAAAAGGTAAATTTTCGCCAATATTTACGAAATGAGTTCCAACGATGCGTAACAGAAGCGCCACAGTGAGGATGTAAAATATCTCGTCTAACATAGCCGTAGTGAATACAATAGCCGTACTTTTTCCTAACGGCATTCCTTCCTGATTCACAAAATAGATAGCAAACGCCGAGCCTCCTACCATAGAAGGGGTTACCGAAGAAGCAAACTCCCAAAGCATCACCACGTGCCAACTATCTATCCAACTCAACTGCCGTTCGGTTAAAATGCGTATCCTCACAATGTACATCAGGTCGCGAATTATCATACAAAGCAACGCTAAAAGGATGTAGTTCAAACTGATTTCAAGACCTTTTAAAACACTTAAATCAAATTTTGAAGTATACAATGAGTAAACTGAAAAACCTATTCCAATTGCAATTGGGATTAAAACACGTTTAAGACTGAAAGCCGATTTGATGTTTGGAGTTGGCGCTTGCATTGTTTTGAAATGGACGGCGAAAGTATATTTTAATTATTAGCATAAACGGCGAAAGAACGGATACAAAGAAGATGGTGATGAAATAGTTTTGAACCAAGATTTTATTAAGATTTTCAAGACAGGCATGATTTTTTTAATTCTGCCCATCTTGTTTATAATATTATATTTTTGCCACCAAAATTTTTGAAACATATTTCATTAATAAAACACTAAAACCAACTTATATGCATAAAAACCTAATCATTATTGAATCTTCTGCAAAAGCAAAAACCGCTCACCGCTTACCGCTCACCGCCTTTCTGTTTCTTGTTTTCTGCTCGCTCACTGCTTTTGCGCAGAAAACAACGATTACCGGAAAAATTGAAAATATCTGTTTTGAACAGGTTGATTTACAACTGCTCTATAAAGAAGATGGCGTTTCATTCGGCAGCGCTAAAATAAATACGGACGGTACCTTTAAATTAACTGCCAATATTCCTCAAACCGATCTTTATAAGTTGGTTTTTAACGATGGACAACATTTTATGATGTGTCTGTCGCCGAATCAAAATATTGAACTGACGCTCGATTGCGAGGATCTGCCTATGATTTTATCTGTAAAAGGCTCTCCAAGTATTGCGTTTTGTAAAACAGCGTCCGAAATGGTGAGATACAGAGAAAAGTTGTTGGATAGCGTGAACAGAGCCCTGCAGACGGATAAAAATGTGCAGTTTTATAACGAATTTCAATCGCAATTTAAACCTTATTTTGACGCCAATACCGATGCCAATGAATTTTGTATTGCAACGGCAAAATCTACCGATTCTTTGCGGAAATTTGTAAACTCAAAAGTTATTAAAGGTAAAATTGACGGTAAAGATATAGATGTGCTGATTTATATCGGCTCAAATTTATTGAAAGAGATCTTTACAAATTATTCAAAATATACAAGCTATATGCAAAGTATGAGTCTTCTCAATGATTTTAAAACCAATAGAAATCAAAAGTTTAAAGGTTTTTATGAATCCAGTGTAGATAAATATTTAGAATTTTTGGAACAACGTAACACAACAATGCAAACTAATTTTTCCGCTTTTTCCGCTCAAATTCAAAATTATCTGCTTCTCCGTGACAGTTTGCAAATTAACGACTTGTCCGGTAAGAAAAAAGAGAAAGAACTTCTATCGGTAAAAATTATTGAACTTTCTAATGTTATTTCCAACGCGAAAGAGATTGAAAATAGTTTGTCTAAAGCCATACAGGTAGCCGACGGATATGGAAAATATACACAACAGGAGGCGCAACGAAATGCTTCAACTATTGTTCAAAAATATCAAAAGTCTTTTGATACCGAATATGAAAAACGAAATACCGCTCTTGCTAACTATTTATTAGCCAACAAAGATGACCTTTCCGTATTAATGTTCATTGATATGTTTCCAAGAGATAAAAATCAGGCATTGCAAAGTGAAATTATCAGAGCATTATATGAAAAATATCCGAAACAGCCTATTGTAGCAGAACGTTACAAAAAAGAGACTTCCTCTGCCACTTCTACTTCGGTGGGAGCTATGGCTCCCGACCTCGCTTTTGAAAATCCGGAAGGAAAAATAATGAAACTGTCTGATTTGCGCGGAAAGGTCGTATTGTTGGATTTTTGGGCATCTTGGTGCCGCCCTTGCCGAATAGAAAATCCAAATGTGGTAAAAACGTATCACAAGTACCACGATAAAGGCTTTGAAGTATATAGCGTTTCTTTAGACAGAGACAAAGCAAGTTGGGTGAAAGCCATCGAAGCCGACGGATTGATTTGGCCTAACCACGTAAGCGATTTAGGCTTCTGGCAGTCGCAAGCCGCTAAAATCTATGGCGTTTCTGCTATTCCTGCCACATTCTTAATTGGAAAAGACGGACGTATCATCGCTAAAAATCTGCGTGGCGCCGCATTGGAAAATGCACTGAAAGAGTTATTTGATTAGATAATTAGATGATGTGATGATTAGATGATGTGAACGTTAAACGTTAAATGTTAAATTTTAAATTTTAAGCTCTAAACTTTTGAACCCGCAGTTAAAAATATTCTTAGTTTCCAAATCTCCCAGGCGCAGGCAACTTTTGGAGGAGATGGGTATTTGTTTTGAGGTTTTACATACGAATATCAATGAAACCTATCCGAAAGGTTTATCACCCGTAGAAATTGCAGAATATCTATCTCAACTTAAATTAACTTCTGTCAATTTTTCCGAATATCTTGAAAACGCTATCTTTATTTCTTGCGATACGATTGTGGTTTTGAATGAAATAATTATGGGAAAACCGAAAACAGAAGAAGAAGCCGTGTTTATGCTACAACAATTATCGGGGAAGACACATCAGGTAATCAGCGGCTTGACGGTTGCAACTGCAAAAGAGATGACGACGCAGCATTGCATTACGGAGGTTTCATTCAAAAATCTATTAAAAAAAGAGATAGAATATTATGTAAAACATTATCAACCCTACGACAAAGCCGGTGCGTATGGCATTCAGGAATGGATAGGACTGATTGGAGCAACCTCTATTAAAGGATGTTTTTATAATGTAATGGGCTTACCCACTGCTTTGTTATGGAAAATGTTAGACAATTTTAAAATTAATAACGTTAATTAAAATAAATCAATTTATTATGAAAATTTTGCATTCAAACATCATGAAAACGGGCAAGAAACTGCTGTTAATAGTTCCTTTCTTATTTCTGGGTTGTGACCCCGATTACTTAACGCAGGGGGAGATTGTACAGGGATTAAAATCGGCATTGGAGGTCGGAACAGACTATGCCTTGAAAACTCTGGGCAAAGAAGATGGCTTTTTGCTGGATCAGGCAGTAAAAATAGGATTGCCGGAAGATGCCGCAAAATTTTTGAAACAGGCTGCTACTGTGCCGATTGTCAACGATTTAGTCAAAGGATTGGAAGATCAGTTGATTTTAACTATTAACAGAGCCGCAGAAGTAGCCGTGCAGGATGTAGTTCCCATTTTTTTAGATGCCATAACAGATATCACTATTGAGGATGCTAAGACTATCCTTTTTTCTTCTAACGATTATGCCGCCACTCACTATCTGAAATCAAAAACATACAACAAATTAAGTGAAACGTGTATTTCTATCATTCAGGATGCGCTGAATAAGAAAATTGTCGGGATAGTTTCTGCTCAGGAAGTTTGGGGGAATTTAATGACAGTTCATAATCGTGCGGCTCAACTTGTCCCCTTATTAAACTGGGAACCCATTGACCCTGATTTGTCGCAATATACTACCCAAAAAGCATTAGACGGCGTGTTCTTAAAAATTGGCGATGAAGAGCAAAAGATAAGAACCGATGTAAATGCGCGGGTTAATGATATTTTGAGAAAAGTGTTCGGGCAGTTGGATTAAAAGGATTATTTTTTAGAATGTCCGTTATTTTCCAAATATTCATAAATCAACTTCATAAACTCCGTATTGGCAAAGTGTCCGGGTTTTCGGGCAATAATCTCGCCTTTGACAGGTTTTCCAAGTAGATACAGGTCTCCCAGCAAATCAAGCAGTTTGTGGCAGGCAGGTTCGTTGAAACATTGCAGTTTCACATTATTGAGTGTACCGTTTTCATTGATTTGAATATCTTTTTTGTTGAAAAAATTACCTATTTCATCTAAAATTTCAGGACTTGGTTTTTTATCTACAAAAACAATGGCATTATCCAACTCACCGCCTTTAGCGAGGTTATTTTTAATAAGATAGTGTAATTCGTGCAGAAACACGAATGTTCTGCAAGAAGCAATCTTTTCCACAAATTCGTCCATTTTTTTAATGGAAGCATATTGGCTGGCTAATACGGATGTGCCGTAGTCCACCATTACAGACATAGTAAATTTTTCGGCGGGGACTAAAAGCAGTTCAATACCCACATCGGGTTTTTCAAATTTAACCACCTCATCTACAGAGATATATTCTCTTAATTCTGGAAGTTCCCTGATACCTGCCTGTTTTATTATTTTGACAAATTGGGCAGCGCTACCGTCAAGAATGGGTAATTCTTCGGCATCAATAAGAATGAGCACATTATCAATACACATTCCGGCGAGAGCGGCTAAAAGATGCTCAACGGTTTTAACAGAAACGCCGTTTTCTTTAAGATTTGTACTTCTTGAAGTATCTGCCACATTGAGAATATGGGCTTTCACCGTAGGGGTATCAAGCAGGTCAATTCTTTGAAAAACGATACCGTGATTTGCCGGTGCAGGTTGTAATTGAATAGAGACTGCGCACCCTGTGTGCAATCCTTTTCCGGAGATAGAAACCTCCGAAGCGATAGTAGTTTGGTTTTTCTTCATAAAAAACTTGTTATCGAAAAAATCACTCTGATTTCTTCATTTGCTTTTCTAATACATTAATTTGGTTAAACAATTCAGGTAATTTTTTTCTATATATAATAAGTTTTTTTTCTTCCAGAGCGGAGATAGCCGGCGTTCCCAGCACGATTCTGTTATCGGGTACGTGGTTGATTACTCCCGATTGTGCGCCAATAACTACATTATCTCCGATTTTCAAATGTCCTGTAATACCCACCTGTCCGGCAACGATTGCTTTTTTTCCGATTTTGGTAGATCCGGAAACTCCGGATTGAGAAGCGAAAGCCGAGCCTTCGCCAATTTCACAGTTATGGGCAATTTGAATGAGGTTGTCTAATTTCACGTGGTCGTGAATTTTTGTAGCGCCCAGCGTTGCTCTGTCAATGCAGGTATTTGCGCCTATTTCCACATAATTGCCAATGATAACATTGCCTACCTGAGGCACTTTAAAATAGTTGCCCTCCTGTTGTGCGAATCCAAACCCATCAGCGCCGATTACTGCGCCGGCATGGATAATCGTGTTGTGTCCGATTTCACAATCTGCATACACTTTAACGCCAGAGTAAAGAATAGTATTTTTTCCGATTTTTACGTTATCGCCCACACAAACGTGTGGATAAAGTTGAACATTATCCTCAATATTGGCATTTTCACCCACACTCACAAACTCTCCGATATACACATTTTCACCAATCGTTGCAGTTTTAGCCACGCAGGCTTGAGGTGCAATGCCAGACTTTTCAGGTTTCATCTGTTGGTAAACCTCCAACAATTTTGCCAATGCCAAATAAGGATTTTCTGTTCTGATAAGCGTAGTTTGAACAGGTTTTTCAGGAACAAAATCTTTGCTTACCATTACTGCAGAAGCTTTTGTTTCATACACAAAATCAGTATATTTTGGATTTGCGAGAAAAGACAATCCACCTTCAACACCTTCTTCAATTTTACAAATTGTATGGATTGTGATGTTTGGATTTCCTTCAATGGAAGCCGATATTATTTCTGCAATTTGTGATACCGTAAACGTCATCAAAAATTTTTCGGCAAAAATAGAATGTTTTTTTAATGATTGAATAAATAAAGGGATTAAAAAAAATATATTTTTGCCGCCCCTTCAAAAAATAAGAAAAGAAGGAACAGCCAAAGGAGAGATGGGTGAGTGGCTGAAACCAACAGTTTGCTAAACTGTCGTAGGGATAACCCTACCGGGGGTTCGAATCCCCCTCTCTCCGCAAAAAGCCCAAATTTTTTTTTTGCGAGAAGCAGTGATGATGAGATGATTAAATGATGTGATGATGAGATGATTAGGTGATGTGATGATGAGATGATAATATTTGCAAAACACTTTTTTTGACACAAATTGCATTTTTTTCACTCTTTTTTCGTAAAAAATTACAATCCTTTAATTTTCAAACAAAAAAATTATTAACGTCATTTTGTTAATTTTTTCATATAAAGAAATGAATTAAGATTGTAACCAAAATTTATTTTAGCGGAGTCGAGTTGGCACCCTTGCTTTGCTAATATCTATTTGACTTTCAGATTTTTCTACTAAATACTTGGTGTAACTTTTTAAAAAAAGCAAAAAATGCCATCTCTTTTAAAAATTTAATTTGTTGATATTGAAATTATTAGTTTTATGAGTAACGAGATTTCGTTTTTAGAATTTGATGCCCCCTCTGTCTTAGTGAAAGAAAAAAAAATCGAAAACACCCCTACTCCCATAGAGAATATGGTGGAAACACGGGAAGCCACCTTAGAAACGCTTACAACACAAATGACTGCTTCGCTCCGGTTTGAACAATTTGAGCAACCCAATGTAGTGAATATGCCGGCGAAAACCTACACTAAAAAAGATGTTTTTGAAGAAGTAGTTGCGTACTTCGATGGCGATGAACTCGCTGCAGGCGTTTGGATTGATAAGTATTCGTTGAAAAACGACAAAGGGGAGATGTTAGAACATAATCCCGATGAAATGCACCGCCGGTTAGCACGCGAATTTGCCCGCATTGAGAAAAAATACGCAAATCCTCTTCCCGAAGATAAAATTTATGAACTCTTTAAGAAGTTCAAATATATCATTCCGCAAGGAAGTCCAATGGCAGGTATTGGAAATACTTATCAAATTGCTTCATTGTCAAACTGTTTCGTAATAGGTAATAACCATCGCTCCGATTCTTACGGCGGCATTATGAAAATGGATGAAGAACAGGTGCAACTGATGAAACGCAGAGGCGGCGTAGGACACGACCTTTCTCATATTCGTCCTGCGGGCAGTCATGTGAAAAATTGTGCCCTCACCTCCACCGGCGTTGTGCCTTTTATGGAACGCTACTCCAACTCTACCCGCGAAGTGGCACAGGATGGTCGCCGTGGCGCCCTGATGCTCTCTATCTCTATCAAACACCCTGACGCCGAACATTTTATTGACGCTAAACTTACCGAAGGCAAAATTACCGGCGCCAACGTTTCGGTGAAAATTGACAATGAATTTATGGAAGCCGTAAAATCAGGAAAACCATACATTCAACAATATCCTGTTGACGCTCAAAATCCTAAAGTTAAAAAAGAGATTGACGCACGAAAATTATGGGATAAAATTATTCACAATGCGTGGAAATCTGCCGAACCCGGCGTGTTGTTCTGGGATACCATCCGCCGCGAGGCTATCCCCGATTGCTACGAAGAGGAAGGATTTAGAACAGTTTCAACTAACCCCTGCGGCGAAATCCCACTCTGCCCATACGATAGTTGCCGCCTTATCGCTATGAATCTGTACAGTTACGTCAATAACCCGTTTACGGAAAATGCAACTTTTGATATGACGCTCTTTAAAGAACACGTGCAATATGCACAACGTTTGATGGACGACATTATAGACCTCGAAATTGAAAAAATTGACCAAATTTTGGAAAAGATAATCAGTGACCCCGAAAGTGAAGATGTTAAGCGTGTGGAAACAGAACTTTGGGCAAAAATAAAACGCCAAACTCTAAAAGGACGCCGCACTGGCTTGGGAATTACCGCCGAAGGAGATATGCTGGCGGCGCTGAATATTCGCTATGGCTCCGAACACGGCATTGCCTTCTCTACCGAAGTGCATAAACAACTCGCACTGGCTGCCTATCGCTCCTCCGTTACTATGGCACGCGAACGTGGCGCTTTCCCCGTCTATAGCGGTATGAAAGAAGCCAATAACCCCTTCATTATGAGAATTAAAGATGCCGATGAAAAATTATACGAAGATATGATACGATTCGGTAGAAGAAATATCGCCCTGCTGACCATCGCCCCAACCGGTAGCGTAAGTATTTGTACCCAAACTACCTCCGGAATTGAACCCGCTTTTAAAGTTGCCTACAACAGAAAACGTAAAGTAAATCCTAACGACTTAAATAATCGTCAAACTACCCGCGACCAAAACGGCGACTTCTGGGAAGAATACCACGTGTTCCATCCAAAATTCTTTGTGTATGCCGAAACTTTAGGCGTTACCAAAGAACAACTCTATACAATGAGTAATGATGAAATAAAAGAGATTTTTGAACAATCTCCTTATTATAAATCAACAGCTGCCGATACCGACTATCTGAAAAAAGTAGAATTGCAGGGCAACGTTCAAAAATGGGTCGATCACTCCATATCCGTAACTATTAACTTACCGGAAGAGACCACACAGGATACGGTAGGCGCCTTGTATGTAAAAGCTTGGGAATCGGGATGCAAAGGAATGACCGTTTACCGCGAAGGCTCAAGAAGCGGCGTATTAACCAGCGAAAGCGAAAAAGATAAGAAAAAACCGCAAATCACCGTTGATGATGCACAAAACTTAAAACGCCCCAACGAACTGAAAGCGGAAATTATCCGTTTTAAAAACGATAATGAAGATTGGATAGCGTTTATCGGAACAAAAGATGAAAGACCCTACGAAATTTTTACCGGCAAAGCGGAAGATGACCGGTTTCTGATGCCTAAAACTGTCACCACCGGTTTTATTCTTAAAAACAGAATGCCTGACGGAAAAAAACAGTACGATTTTATGTACTTTGATGCCGATGGATATGAAGTGATTGTACGAGGTTTATCCCGCTGTTTTAATCCCGAATTTTGGAACTATGCCAAAATGATTTCCGCACTGTTGCGCCATGATATTCCGGTTGAAAATGTGGTCAATATTATTGAAGGACTTAACTTCCGTGAAGAAACGATTAACTCGTGGAAAAACGGGGTCATTCGGGCATTGAAAAAATATATTGCAGACGGTACTAAAGCCAAAGGACAGGTTTGCCCAAGTTGTGGGGAAGTAAATACAATGGAATTTAAAGAGGGATGCCTGACATGTTCGGTCTGCTCCTACTCAAAATGCGGATAAATTATGAACAATATCAATGAAGAATGTGGCGTTTTTGGCGTTTTTAATTGCGAAAATGCCGCAGAAATAACCTATTACGGATTGCACGCATTGCAACATCGCGGACAGGAAGGGTGCGGTATCTGTACTACAAATGGAACTGACTTCTATCGGGAACGCGGCGAAGGATTAGTCACTGAAATTTTTAACAAGAAAAATTTAGCAAAACTTAAAGGTAACTGTGCCATAGGGCATGTACGTTACTCCACTGCCGGAGGAGGCGGAATAGACAATGTACAACCTTTCCTGTTTCGACATCATACCGGCGACTTTTCAATAGCGCACAATGGAAATCTGGTTAATTCCCGTCAATTAAAAATGTCGCTGGAAGCGCAGGGAAGCATTTTTCAATCTTCTTCCGATACAGAAGTATTGGCGCATTTGATGAAGATGAATAGAAGAAGAGACAGAATTGAAGTCATTGAAGAGGCGCTTAATATGATTGAAGGCGCGTATGCTTTTCTTATTTTAACTAACGATAAATTATATGTTTGCAGAGATAAAAACGGGTTGCGACCTGTTTCTATTGGAAGATTAAACGGCGGATATGTTATTTCAAGTGAAACCTGCGCACTCGAAGCGGTTGGCGCTACTTTTGTAAGAGATGTTGCTCCGGGTGAAATGGTCATTTTTGATAAAGGAAAAGAACCTGAAAATATTTTGTTTGCGGGAGAATATTCCCATAAAATCTGCGCTATGGAATTTGTGTATTTCGCTCGCCCTGACAGTGAAATTGAAGGAATGAATGTACATACATTTCGTAAAAACTGCGGCAAATATTTAGCACGATTAGCTCCCGTTGACGCCGATTTGGTAATAGGCGTTCCCGATTCTTCTATCTCCGGCGCTATCGGCTATGCCGAAGAAAGTAACATCCCTTACGAAATCGGTTTGATTAAAAATAAATATGTCGGTCGTACTTTTATTCAACCTTCCCAAGAGTTAAGAGAAAAAGGAGTGCGTTTGAAATTAGGTCCCGTGCGTTCGCTTATTGCCGGAAAAAGAGTCATTCTGTTAGACGACTCCATAGTACGCGGTACCACGTGTAAACATATTGTCAGAATGTTGAAAGAAGCAGGCGCCCAAGAAGTGCATGTGCGTATTTGCTGCCCCCCGATGAGACACCCCTGTTTCTACGGCGTGGACACCTCTACTTACGAAGAACTTATTAGCGCTCAATTGGATGTAGAAGAAGTACGCCAAATGATTGAAGCCGACTCTCTTTTCTTTCTTCCCGAAGAATATTTGCTCAAAGCAGGTTATAAAGACGAACTCTGTTTAGCTTGCTACAATGGAAAATATCCTACTCATCTGTATCAGAGTAAGGGAGAACTTAATATTGAGCACAAGTTTTAACCCAAATTACGCATTAGAGAAAATTTCAAAAATGCAATATCCTGATTTTAAACATTTTTCTAATGCATAGCGTTAGAAAAAACACGTTTTAAAACATTACAAATCTTTCGGCTTTGATCCGAAAGTAATCTAATTTTCTCTAATGCGTAATTTGGGTTTAATGATTTTGCCCTGAGACGTGACGAGTGTTACGTGTCACGATTTTTATATTTTTGCACCCTAAATTTTTTCAATGAAAATGAAGAGAATCCTCTTTTTAAGTCTTTTAATAGCACTTGTTTGCCTGCTTTCCTGTAAATCGAAAAAATATGATGACCTGCCGGCACCCTTAGCCGAGTTATGCAGAAAAATTGACAAAAGTCCTAAAAATGCCGATCTGTACCAACAGCGTGCAGAATATTATCGTGCCAACAATAAAATTGATGATGCTTTGGCAGATATTTTACAAGCCATTAAGTTAGATAATACAAAATCAACTTATTATGTAACATTAGCAGATGTCTATTTAGTTAAAACCGAAACCGATTTAGTGGAAGAGATGCTGAAAAAGGCGATAGATATTGATAACTATAATGAAGCATATCTAAAACTGGCAGAGTTGTATCTGTATCAATATATGTATTATGAATGTGAAGAAACGTTAGAAACGGCTATCCGTTTACAAAATCACAATCCTAAAGCCTATTTAACAAAAGCATTCTTATTAAAAGAAAAAGGCGACACGGTAGGCTATCTCAGAATGATGCAGTTAGTAATAGACCAAGACCCTAAAGAGGTAATTGCTTACACTGCTTTGGCGGAATTTTTTCAGAAAAAACTGAATCCTTTGGCTGTTAGTTATTACAAAAACGCACTTGAAATAACCCCAAATGATAAAATTTTAAACTATAATTTGGCAAAACTCTATCAGGATTTAGGTGAATTGGAACTTGCAAAAGAACAGTACAATAATATGATATCCATAGATCCACGCAGTTATCCCGCATACAACAATTTGGGATATATTGCTTTTAATTATGAAGATAATTATGAAGAAGCCGTTCGATATTACAGTAAAGCCATTGAAATTAATCCTGACTATGATCAGGCGTGGTGTAACAGAGGGCTCGCATACGAATATATGGACGAGTACGAAAAAGCGCGTGAAGATTATTTACAATGTTTGAAAATTAACCCCAACTATGAAAATGCTATTAGATGCCTGAACCACATAGATGCCGTGAAAAAATAAAGTAATGATGAATCCCAACTTAGATGCTTCCGGCGGACGCCTTTCTGCGGCTGAAAAAGAGTTTGAACGTACTGTTCGCCCTTCCGACTTTGCCAATTTTTTCGGACAGGAACAGGTGATTGAAAATATTGTGGTTTTTGTTAAAGCAGCAAAAGGCAGGAAGGAAGCGTTAGACCACGTCTTGTTGCATGGTCCTCCCGGATTGGGAAAAACGACACTGTCGCACATTATTGCCAATGAAATGGGCGTAAATATGAAAGTTACTTCCGGTCCCGTAATTGATAAACCCGGCGAACTTGCCGGATTACTCACCAATTTAGAACCCAACGATGTGCTTTTTATTGATGAAATTCACCGCCTCTCTCCGGTAGTGGAAGAGTACTTGTACTCTGCAATGGAAGATTATAAGATTGACATTATGATAGATTCGGGTCCTAATGCCCGAAGTGTGCAAATCTCATTAAACCCTTTTACGCTGGTAGGAGCCACTACGCGCTCCGGTTTATTAACGGCGCCCCTACGCTCGCGTTTCGGTATTAATTTGCGACTCCATTACTACGATGCCTCAACGCTCGCACGTATCCTCAAACGCTCCGCAGGAATTTTGGGTATTCAAATGACCGAAGATGCCGGCTTTGAAATTGCACGCAGAAGTCGCGGAACTCCACGTATTGCCAACCTGTTGCTGCGCCGCGTACGCGACTTCGCCCAAATTAAAGGAGACGGCACAATCACTTACGAAATCACGCAAATAGCGCTCTCTGCGCTAAATGTGGACGCACACGGATTAGACGAGATGGACAACAAGATTTTACAAACCATTATTGAAAAATTTAAAGGCGGACCGGTGGGCTTGACCACCATTGCCACTGCTGTGGGCGAAGACGCCGGTACCATTGAAGAAGTGTATGAACCGTTTCTTATTCAGGAAGGATTTCTTATGAGAACCCCACGTGGACGCGAAGCAACGGAAAATGCTTACAAACATCTCGGCAAAACAGTTCAATCAAATATTCATACATTATTTACTTAATATATTAATTATGAGAAAGTTACTTTTTATTATTGTAATCTTATTTTGTTGCAACCTTATTTTTGCACAAAAAACGCCACAGATTATCACCGTAAACAAAAAATGGTATGCAGGTTTATCCCTTGGTCCTACTATAGATTGGTTTATCCCCACAAACGAGTTGATGTTAAAACCAAAAAAAGCAAAAGCAGGTTTTATTGCCGGTATCAATTTAGATGTAAATTGTATTCCATCAAATATGTTATATATCTCTACAGGTGTGTTATTTAGATATTTAAATGGAGATCTTGCGTTCTTGAATAATTATGATTATAATTTTCCCGACACTACCTATACACTAACTTTAAGCACTGTAAGAACTTACCGAACTATGTATATTACTATTCCTACCGGCGTTAAGTTTAGAACAAACCCTTCAAGAAATTGCGTTTTTTCCGGCAAAATGGGATTATATCATAATTTCAAAATCGGCGGAAGTCAGGTTGATAATTTTGTGGATCCTTTGAATCCAAATTACTATCAGACAACCGCAACAGCAAAAAATTCGGATGCTTCATTATTTGCCGAAGCGGCATATTTCGGCATAGGATTTGAATACGAATTTGCCCCTAAAATCAGAGTTTTTGCAAATACGGATTACAGTTGTCAGTTGAATTACTTTAGTTCCAAAGCAAAAAGTAATGTTTCGGGCGCACAGTTTAAATCATTAGTACACTCTTTGCAGATTACTTTTGGGGTTTTGTTTTAAACTTAAAAATAGTTACGCATTTATTTTTATTGTATAACAAATTTTAAAAATGTATAATTCATCACCCTCCAAAAAGAAAACCCGCAAACAAACGGTATCAAAATCAAGGTGGATAAAACCGTTTTGGTTTCTTTTTTGCTGTATTGTAATCGCATTAACGATTTTATTTACTTGTATTTCGTTGGGTTGGGTTGGGTTTATGCCCTCTTTTTCCGAGTTGGAAAACCCCCGTACTAATTTGGCTACGGAGGTTTATTCGTGCGATGGCGAATTGTTGGGAAAATATTATTTGGAAAACCGTTCGCCCTGTAAATATGATGAATTGTCGCCACACCTCATCAATGCATTGAAAGCCACAGAAGATGTTCGTTTTGAGAAACATTCGGGAATAGATATCCGGGCGCTGGGGCGCGTTCTGGCAGGCGTCATCTCCCGCTCAAACAAAGGGGGCGGCAGTACGATTACACAGCAGTTGGCAAAAAACCTGTTCCCGCGCGACCCCGATGCCGGTAAGTTTCAAACAATAGTCACAAAATTTAAGGAATGGGTGGTTGCCGTAAAATTGGAACGCGAATACGCTAAAAATGAAATATTAGCGATGTATTTGAATACAGTGGACTTCGGCAATAACTCTATGGGTATCAAATCGGCGGCAGCAACCTATTTTAATAAAACGCCGGCAGATCTATCCGTTGAAGAATCCGCACTGCTAATAGGAATGCTAAAAGCACCCACTAAATTCAGCCCGAAAAGAAACCCAACCGCTTCACTGCAAAGAAGAAATGTAGTATTAGAACAACTTTATAAATACAAATATCTCTCAAAAAATGAACGCGACTCCGTTCAAAAGATTTCGATTGACCTGTCGAAGTTTGCTATGCAACATCACGCCACAGGGATTGCTACCTATTTTAGGGAATATTTACGACTGTGGCTGGCAGACTGGTGCAGAAAGAATCCGAAACCGGACGGCTCGCATTACGATATTTATAAAGATGGTTTAAAAATCTATACTACTATAGATTCCCGAATGCAAAAACACGCAGAAAAAGCAGTACAAGATCATGTTTGTAACTATTTGCAACCATTGTTTTTTAAGCATATTAAAGGACAACCTAATGCGCCGTTCTCAAAAATATCCGACGAAGATACTCAAACCATTCTGAAAGCCGCAATGAGACGTTCCGAAAGATATGCCCTGATGAAAGACGCCGGCGCAAATGATGAAGAAATTAAAGCAGTATTCGCTACTAAAGTGACAATGAAAGTCTTGACGTGGGACAGAGGAATGGTTGATACGGTGATGACGCCCATGGATTCTATCCGTTATATGAAGTCGTTTTTACAGTGCGGCATGATGGCTATGGATGTAAATACCGGTCATGTGAAAGCCTACGTGGGCGGCGTGAATTACCAGTATTTTCAGTTCGACCACGTAAAACTTTCCAAACGTCAGGTGGGTTCAACGTTTAAACCGTACATCTACACAGTGGCGATGCAATCCGGCGAGTACTCTCCCTGCACAATGGTACCGAACGTGCCGGTCACTTTTCATCTTCCGGAGGGTGGTACGTGGACGCCCAGAAACTCCGGTGATTACAAAAACGGAATGATGCTTCCTTTAAACGAAGCGCTTGCTCAGTCGCTCAACTATATTTCAGCTTATCTGATGAAGCAGTTTGGACCGCAGGCAGTTATTCAATTAGTGCGCAATATGGGGATTACTTCCGATATTCCCGCTGTTCCCTCTATCTGTTTGGGCTCTTGCGATTTGTCTCTTTACGAACAGGTGGGTGCTATGAACTGCTTCCCCAATCAGGGCGTATATGTAGAACCTACTTTTATCACCAGAATCTGCGACAACAACGGCAGTACCATTTATGAGTATGTTCCCAAAACCAACGAGGCTATGGACCAGATTACCGCTTTTAAAACGGCGCGACTTATGCAGGGAGTGGTAGATCACGGTACCGGCATCAGACTTCGTGCACAATACAAACTCAATTTTCCGCTTGCGGGAAAAACAGGCACTACCGACAACCATTCCGATGGTTGGTTTGTGGGTTATACGCCAATGCTTACTGCCGGCGTGTGGGTAGGCTGTGAAGACAGAGCCGCACATTTTCGAACTCTTGCTTTAGGTCAGGGGGCACGTACTGCAATGCCCGTTTTTGCAATGTTTATGCAGAAATGTTACGAAGACCCCGAACTTCCTTATCTTAAAATTGTTTCAGACCCTGATCAATATTCGGGTTATAACTTCACTATTCCGGCGGCATATACAGGAGATCCCAGCGGCTGCAACGAAAAACCAAAGGAAAGAAAACGTCCTGATTTTGACTAACTTACATCGAAACACCAATAGTTAAACCTTAAATTTTAAATTTTAAATTTTATAAATTATGCACATAGCAGTAGCCGGAAATATCGGTTCAGGAAAAACAACTCTTGCCGCAATGCTTGCCAAATATTTCGGCTGGGAGGCGCTTTATGAAAGCGTAGATAACAATCCCTATTTAGCAAGTTTTTACGAAGATATGCAACGTTGGTCGTTCAACCTGCAAGTCTATTTTCTAAATAGCAGGTTTCGACAGGTAGTGGAAATTCGGAAAAAGAAGAAAGACGTAATTCAAGACCGCACAATTTACGAAGACGCTTACATCTTCGCTCCTAACCTGCACGCTATGGGTTTGATGCCCACCCGTGATTTTGAAAATTATACCTCTCTCTTTGAATTGATGATGCAATTTCTACAACCGCCGGATCTCCTAATCTATCTGCGCGCCGATGTCTCTACATTAGTCGCACAAATTCAAAAAAGAGGCAGAGAGTACGAAGCCTCCATTCGGTTGGACTATCTGAAATCGCTAAACGACAGATACGAAGAATGGATTGCTAACTATGATGCCGGTAAATTACTCATTGTAGATGTAAACACCATTAAATTTGAAGAAGCGCCGGAAGATTTTGGAACCGTCATTGAGATGGTGAATGCGGAACTTTACGGGTTATTTTAATCTAATTCTTATACATTATGAAAATAGGCATCATTCCTGCACGCTACGCTTCTACGCGGTTTCCCGGAAAACCGCTGATGCTTATTCATAATAAACCTATGATTCAGCACGTATATGAACGGGCAAAAGAAGCAGATCTGGACGACCTTTATGTGGCTACCGACGATGACAGGATTAAGAATGTTGTTGAAAGTTTTGGAGGAAAAGTCATTATGACCGGTTTGCACCACGCCTCCGGCACAGACCGTTGCGCCGAAACCGCCCAAATGCTTAATCTGAAAGATACCGACTTTATTATTAACATTCAAGGCGACGAACCTTTTATTAGAAAAGAAGAGATTAACTTATTAATCAATCTCATTGAAAATCAAAAAGTTCAAATTGCCACTTTAGTCAAACCTGTTTCTAATGAGGAAGAATTGAACAACCCCAACAAAGTAAAGGTTGTTTTTACAGTTTCCAATCGGGCGCTCTACTTCTCCCGCTCCCCCATTCCCCACTCACCGCTCACCGCTCACAAACATATCGGCATCTACGCCTACCGCAACGATATTCTGCAACAAATTACAAAACTACCCATCTCAAAACTTGAAGAAAGCGAAAAGTTAGAACAACTCCGATGGTTGGAAAACAATTTTACTATCTATGTAGAGATCTGCCACCACGAAAGCATTGCCATTGACACCCCCGAAGACCTGCAGATGATTAGATGATGAGATGATGTGATGATTAACCGCTAACCGCTAAATAATTATGATAATTCCCTTTTTAATTCGTGCGCTTTTAGAAGAAGAATCTGTGGTGATTTCCGGATTCGGATTGTTTTCTGTGAAACATCTTACTTCACAAATCAGAGAAGATATTATTTACCCCCCGCAAAATATCATTGAATTTGAATTTTTAAAAGAGATTGAAGATTTTAGTTTTGTGAGCAAACTGTCTCAATGGAAGCAACTCAGAATAGATGAAGCACAATCCGAAATTTCGGAATGGGTAAATTTAATTGAAACAGGATTAGAACATAATAAGAGTGTCTTTTTTGATGATTTCGGAACATTCTCAAAAGATGCTTATGGAAAGATTGTTTTTCAAGGAATGCTCGTTGCACAATTAAATATTGAAAATGAAGGGTTGGAACCGGTTATCTTACCTCAGACAAATGAAGATAACCGGAACAATACGGATAAACGGGTTATTGACAAACGCATTGTTTTACATAATAAACATAAAAAACGCGACCGATATTTGTTTGTTTCCATCATTTCGACAGCTATATTGATATTATGTTTGTTATTTTTGAAAAATGATTTGTGTGAATTTTATCACAAAATCTTCCTGAACGATAAACCCGCAGTAACTCATAATGATTTTCCCATAGAAGATGAATTTATTAATGATGAAACACTGCCCGATGAAATATTGCCTGACGAAACATTGAAAGAAGAGAAAAAGGAAACAACCCAACCCATTTCGTTGTCCACATATAAAGAATTGTACCTGCCTTATCAAAAAGGGAATTATTACATTATAGCGGGTAGTTTTACGAAAGAAGAGAGCGCTTTACTGCATATTAAGCAGAAAAAATTAGACAAACTGAATGCAAAATTGATTGTTCATCCCGACAGTCCGCGCATACGAGTTTGCATTGGAGTATTTGATAATGAGGAAGAAGCAATAAAAAATGCAGCACAGTTAAACAAAAATTATTGGGTATTGAAGTAGGTGTCAAAAAAAGTATATTTTTGCACCCCCAAAAAAAAGAAGTTTTATTTTTAAAAAGTTTGAGATGTCAAGAGTTTGCCAAATTACCGGAAAAAAAGCGATTGTTGGAAATCACGTTTCGCACTCTAATATTAAATCCAAAAGAAGATTTAATCCCAATTTACATAATAAGAAATTTTATGTTCCCGAATTAGGCGGATGGGTAATGTTAAAAGTCTCCGCAAAAGGAATAAGAAATATCAACAAAAAAGGCGCGTGGAATGCTATTGTTGATGCCAATAAAAAAGGTATTCTCAAATAATACTTTTTTATTTTTCCATAATTTTTAGTTTTAAATGGGAAGGGACTGCTTGCAAGAGCGGTCCCTTTTTTCTATTTGTGTAAGAATGTTATCTTAGCACATAGATAACACAGATGTTACAGATAGCCGGTATAATTAATCACGACGGTTCGGTTACCGGCGGCGGCAGTGCCGCTCAATGTGGGATTGCTGAAATAGGCGTAGGGTGTCAATCCCGGGTCGGTAGTATTGTTGGTAATAATCGCCGCTTTGGGAAGTTCCTGCAAAATCCACCCCCACAGGCAAAGTCACTGTAATCTTCGGTGAGGCTATCGGCAGCAGCGAGAGTTTTGCGTTCAGATAGAGATACCCGTCATCGCCCAACGCCACCAGATTAGCAGGAAACTGCTTAGGAGACTGATTACCTTACGTCAACAGCACCGCAGACTGCGCAAATGCCTGCAAAGAGCAGAGGAGAAGCGCAATGACAAGTGACAAGTGACAATCATGACGAAAAGTTCGTAAGTTCGTAAATTTTTTTCATAAATAAAAGATTTAAGTTAATAATAATATTTTTGATTTGTAAATTATTCATTATTCATTATTCATTATTCATTATTCATTATTATTATGTTGTTCAGCAATCATTTCCCACATAAAAGAAAACCCTGCCGCCAAAGCAATGACAAGACGGCAGGATCGCGGATGTAAGAAATATGCCTTTGTAAGGCCTAAGGAGGTGTAAAAACCAATAATATTTTTTATCGCTATCATCTATTTTCATCTATTTTTATTAATTTTTATTGATTTTTATTAAGAAAACGCTGCGAAAGTATATATAATGAAATTTAAAAATCGTTTTTCCGCACTTTGCCAATAATAGAATTTTTTGTACAGAATTTTCAGAAATTCAAGTCAAAATTTAAAAATAACTATATTTTTAGTAAAAAAATATAAGTAATAAAAACGATTTAAACTAAAAACGAAACAAAAATCATAATTTTATTTTGTTCTCCTTACTTTGACACAGGGGGGGTACTGACACACCTGACACAATAGTCCATTAGAAATAGAAATTTGGTAGAAAAAGTTGAACTGCTACGCAATTCCGCTCACTGCTCACCGCAAAAAAAAAGTTCGGCGGAATTTAACTCCCGCCGAACTCTAAGAATCATCTAAAATCTAAGATTTAAGATTTAAAATTCATCATCTAATCATCTAATCCTTCACACATCTCACGCTCAGTCCGTCGCTCTTGTTCTTCA
>Ga0268262_10000558_pt1 | contig 48912 bp, 46 predicted proteins | sample TergutNc150P3_FD_190354 | JGI IMG/M metagenome (GOLD analysis project Ga0268262, IMG submission 190354) | Nasutitermes corniger P3 segment gut microbial community from laboratory colony in Florida, USA - Nc150 P3 (SPAdes) (version 2) | ecosystem: Host-associated > Arthropoda: Insects >... | reverse complement strand
GGGTCTATGAAATCCGCAAGCATGGGGCGAAACAAGTTGCGCTGCGTGGGTTGGGGCAATTTTCCTATCATTTTTCTACCGCTTTTTATACCTAAAATATAACAATTATGGTAGAAAATTGCAACCCCTTTTATCATTTTCTATCGGATTTCTTTGGCTTTAAGGCTTTTTTAAGGAACGACTAATTATACTCCGGCCTTGTGGTGAGAATTACGGTTGCCCCTTGCGACCCGTGGAAAGCCACGGTAAAACGGGCTATGAAAAATCTAGGCGTGCGGATTCTAAAGCCAAAACCGTAGGAATTCCTCAGATTGTCGGTGGTCAATCGGCTAAAATCTTTCCCAAATATGCCATATTCATTGAAGATAAGCGCATCTACAAACCTATCTATGGGCCAGCGATATTCAGCCGAGACGCCTGCTACCAAAGGCGCAGCTATATAACCATCGGCATAAGCGCGAAGCGGGAAATTGCCGCCATGCCTGCCCATAGCTACAAATGGGGCCTTATCTTCATTTTCTTCTATAACTTGGCGCATTTTAATCTGTGTCACAAGTATCCGCCTATCTAAAATGTCCGCTTCTTTTACGTTTATTGGGTTTAGCATTTCAATAGCTTCTGCAAGTGAGAGATTTTTCAGCTTTTCCAGATTGGCGTTGCTCTCGGCAACAGTCATAGCATAGCTCTTGCTGCCAAGCAATAAATAACGCACTAGGCGGCTTTCAACAATATGGTAATTATGGCCCCTGCTCCCATTGTAACGGCTAACAGGTGTATAAGAATAGCCAATAGAAAATTTGCTGCCCCTGGTTGCGGCATAAGGCTCATCAAGGCTGTTATAGGACAGGTTAATAGACATAGGATAACTGTTGAAATGCTGATAGAAACCACGGTCAGTGACTTTATCGCCTTCTATTATATCATCATCTATGCTTGGCAAATCAAATCTGTAAAAACTTAAACCAAAGCCAAACCCCAAACCCCAGTTCTCATCCAAGCTAAACCCTACAAATTGATTAAAAAAGATAGAACTATCAGTAAATGAATATGAAACGCCTTCTAAATCTCTAAACCCATTGTCTCCATCTGCAGTATAGCTTGCGCCGAACCCCCAGTAAAAAGAACTGCCGAGAATGTTCTTTTTTATATAGCGCAATGCAACATCCCGATCTGCGTTGATATAAAGATGCGGAGAGAAAAACAAATTATCGTTTTGCAGAAAAAGATCCGAGTGCCAATACACAAAGCCTATGTTCGCCCCATTGCCGAGTTTGGCATTTATCAGAGGGTAAAACATTATTTGATTATTTTCTCCATAAGTTATCAAATTTTGACCCTTTTCTATCAAATTTTCTCTTGATATGTATATCAACGGCGGTATCAGAGGGTACATCAAAAATTCAACGGTAGGCTGAACAATATATACCAGAGGCCAAGACACAGCATTCAAAAATAAATTCTTTACCTCTATCTTAACAACGGACGAATCTTTTTGTACATCTTGCTCCTCCTCTTGCGCCATGGCGCAAAATGCAAGAATAAAAAATAAAACAAGCGTTTTTTTCATTTACTAAATTAAGAATCTACAAATGTTTTCTTTAATAACAAGGTTTTTGCTATTCTTGCAAGGTACTCCGAAGTTGATAATAACTTTTGCGCTTGTTTTATCCGTTTTGAGCATATATCCCGTTTTAAATTTGCGCTGGGAGCTGGGTTTTGCGGATTTGCTCCCAAAAGAACATCCCGCAATAATCGCACAGGATTCCGTACATAAGAAATTTGGCGAATGGAAAACCTTGATAATTCTCTCGGAAACCCCAGACAGCGCCTCCAATGCCGAGTTTATAACAGATTTGGCAAAAATTTTGGAAAAAAGCCCTCTTGTGAATTTAGCGGAATATAACACGGAAATGGATTTTTACAATGAACATAAGCTGCTGTATATAAATCTCTCTGATTTGGAGACCATCAACAATAGGATTAAGAAACTTGTAGCTAAACAAAAGGGGAAACTAAACCCTTTTATAGTTGAGTTGGTAGAAGACGCCCCTGGTTCAAGCGATATTTTTTCCCTGGAAGACATTGAGCGGAAATATCTTCCAAGGCTTAAACATTTTAGAGGCAATGCGGATGGGACAATACGGGTACTCGAAATTTATCCCGCAAAAGACAATTCAAAACTCGCCGATATGAGAGAACTGTACCGATTGGTAGCAACAAAAGCGGACTCTTTGAGAAAGCAAAAAAATGTAAACGTGTTCTACGGGGGTACAATTTACGATTCTGTGGCAAACAGCAGAACTATGCTATCGGAAGTGAGAACTTTGGCATGGATTTCTGCGATTATATTGGTTGCCATATTCGCTTTCTCATGCCTCAAAATACCAGCAATATCCTTAATCACCGCACTATGCTTGTCTATGGCTACCTTATGGACATTTGCGGCAACGGCAATTTTATTCGGCAGAATAAATATGTTTACAATAATGCTCGGCTTTATAATACCAGGGCTTGGAGGGAGAAACGCCATTCATTTGCTCTCCAGATACACGGAGGAAATGCAAAAAGGTTTAAGCGTTAAACTCGCTCTGGAAAGCACATTGCTGGGTATTGGGCAACCCTTTGCCGTAAGCGCATTCATAAGCTCTTCTGTGTTCTTTTGCTTATCCTCCGTTCCCCTGCAAGGGATGAGGGAGCTTGGGATTGCAGGTGGGCTTGGAATTTTATTTGACTGGATAGCCATAAGCGCTATTCTCCCCGCCTTGCTAACGGTTTTGCAAAAAAAACATCAATTCACTCTATATGCTAGAATAGCATTTAAACGCTCGGATTTTTCGCCCGAACCTCTTAATGTTAGAAAAATATATGCGGTTGCGCTTTTTCTGTTCTCCGTTGCCATTGTGACACAAGGAATTTTCCCTAGAATGGAGTACAATTTTTCCAAAACTGAATTTCCAAAACCATCTGGGTTTGTATATAAAACCCTAAAGGGCATAGGCGAATATTATACGGAACCAGTAATAGTGTTTTTCCCGGATGCAAAATATGCAGAAGCCGCCGCAGACAACTATCCGCAAATGAATTGGGTTACGCTCGCAAGCCTTTTGCCAAGAGAGCAAGACAAAAAGCTCAGGATTTTGGACGAGATACAATCCGCCCTAACGCCAGAAACCTTAAAATCGCTTCAGGGCGGCGATTCGGCAAATGTTAGCAAGGTTACGGAAAGCTGGAATTTAAAACCAGTAAAAATAACTGATTTACCGGAAAGCTATCAATTGAAATTTTTTGGCAAGGACGGAAGTTTGGGAGAATTCGGTTTTATTTTTCCCGCATTGGACATAGACGATGGGCTTGAATGCCGCAGATTTGCAAAGAGCGTCAACGAGATTTCTGTTTTTGGTTCCCAGCTCAAAAATACGGGAGAGTTGGTTATACGCGCCGCTTTGATGGACTCAAGTTTGCCGAAATTGCACCTCAGCGTGATTTTTGGCTGCATAGCAATTTTGTTTTGGCTGTTGGTATTCAAAAATATGAGAAACCATATATTTTTGATTTTGCTATCGCCCGTGCTTGGGTTCTTTTGGTTTTTGGGAATCTTGAATTTGCTTGACATTCCCCTAACCATTTACAGCATTTTAGCCATTCCATTCCTAATAGGTATTTCCATAGATGGCTCTCTGTTTTTATGGCAAAGGTTTTGGGAAGAGGGAACCGGTTCGCTCAGATTTGTTTGCGCAAATAGCGGCAGAACGGTGATTATCTCCTATCTAATACCGATAGCGGCGTTTGTGAGCGTTAGTTTTTCATCGCATCCAGGTTTAGAAAATCTAGGCGTGGTAACGGTTCTTGGAACTTTGAGCATAGCGCTGGCTCATATAGCCGTGTTCCCCATAACAGCCTCGCTTGTTGAAAAAAGGCGGTATAAAAAAAAGCAAATAGTTTAATAGTTTATATAGCCTGCGACAAATCAAAGACAAAATGCGAGAAATTGAATTTGTCTGGCTTAAAATCATCAAATTGCGTCTTTAGGGCATAGTCCAGCCTTATGGTTAAAAATTGCCATTTGTAGCGCAGCCCAAGCCCTAGAGACATCTCTTGCGCTGTGTTAAAAGTCTCATCTGAATCGCTTATGCGAGCCCAATCCGTGAATTGCACAAGCTGAAAACTCCTGAGTGCTTTCCAAGGCGGAATTATCCTGAGTTCTTCGTTTACCCTAAAATATTGCGGAGAAGTGCCGCTCAGTGGCGTGGTACTAACACCATCTGGATCGGCTTTGTATGGGAACACGCTCCTAAAGCGATAACCGCGCAAGGTTCTGCCGCCGCCCTGGTAAAAAATTTGAGCATCATCCGAAGAAGCTTTTCTAAAAACATTTCCATAGCTAAAAGCAAATGCGCTCAGCAAATTCTTGAATATAGGCAAATAAATAAACGTAGATGCATCTACATAAGTATATATGCGTTCCATGCTTATTTTCCAGAACTTAGTAATTCTTTCTATGCCCTCATATTCATCAAAGGACTCATTCCGCAAATCCCCACCTATGCCAAGATTGGGAACTAATCTAAAACCTATAATTGGATCATAACTGTTATCGGTAAAATCAAAAGTTAAGCCTGTTTCTGCTTTTACCTTAAAATTATCTTTGCCTTCTATTCTTGAAAACCTAAAATCAAACATATTTCGGGAACGGATATAATTGGAAAGCCCAAATGATAAAGTCGTTCTGTTTATCACTTCCCATCTCTCCTCAAGGCTGTCTGGGTCAGCAGGAAGGGGCAATTTTTCGTGATTGAAAATTATCTTTTCGTCCAGCCTTATAGCCGTAGGTATCCAAGCCATGCGAGTTCCAAAGAGCAAAGGATGTGCATAGTTCAGAGATAGTTCCTGGCGATGTTCCGCAAGCGTGGCCCCAATCCCAAGTTCATGAAAAGAGCCGAACAAGTTTCTATGCAAAGAAGAGAGCGATATTCCAAAACCATAAACCTCTTCAAAAAAGAAACCGTACCTAGCCTCGCCAGGAACCCTTTCGTAAGCGGTCAGGGTGATATCGGAAAGCCCATTGCTTTGCAGGCTGTCTTCCAATTGAATCTGCGAAAACAACTGCGTAGAAAATAATTTTGTCCTGAACGAAAAGTAATATTGCCCATCTATTACGGAATTATGCGGAATTTTCCACAGCGTATTCAGCCAAGCCGTATCGGAAAGCCCAACTTCGGGTTCAGATTGCACAGACCTAAGCCCAGAGCGAAAAACCCTGCTTTTGAAATTACCCATGATAACTCGTCTTTTAGGGTCAACAGAATAACGAACATCTACCTTTTTTTCCGTTGTGTCTATGTATTCCAAATGCTCAATTGCAATGTGCAAATAACCGTTTTTCTGATAGATATTCCTGATGTCTTTTTGGTCATTGCTTATCTGTTCGGGGTTATAAAATCCCCCTTTCGAAGTCGCCAGATTATCTGTTCCAATAAGCGTATCCGATTCTGGGGTAAATTCAATAACCGCATCTCCAAATCTATACCTTTCGCCTTCATATACTTCAAATAAGTAAGTTTCAATCTTTACGGAATCAATAACCTCTTCGTTTACCGTAAGTGAAATGTTTGCGCTGAAATAACCATTGCTCTGATAAAAATCATCTAAATTTCCCTTTGCGAGCTTAATTATGAAATCTCGCCTTTCGGGCGAAATAACATCCATCTCCGCTGGCAAATCCAATTGTTCAATTAAAAAACGCTCGCTATAAATTTTAGCTCCAGTAATGCTCAATTTCCATGGCGAACACCCTGCAACTTTGGCAAAGAGCAGCAGGAAAAAAACTGTGCAAAAAAACAACTTTGGCAAATGGTCGCTAACCGCTAAGTTTTCTTTTTTTGAGTACGCTTTTTAGGCTCCGATGGCGGTGGAGGAGGTGGAGGTTCTGCACCCTTTTTCTTTTTGCTTGCAGCTGGTGGGGGCGGCGCATCTTCATCTTCAGCCTTCTTCTTCTTTTTTGCTGGTGGAGCGGCTTCTTTTTTGCCTACATATATGAAATTCAAGGTACTTGGCTCAAAATCCGAAGGGAATTTTGTTTTGTCGTCATACATAACGTTCTTAATGTTATTAGCAACAAGATTATCCATTTTAGCTCGATTTAAATCCGCGCCGGAAAAATCCACCCTATCCAACACGGTTCCGGCACTGAATCTGGAGTTTTGAAGATCTGCGTTGAGAAAGCTGATTTGGCTAAGTGTTGCGCTGTCAAAAATTGCGTTGCTCAGAGTTGCCCCTTCAAATATAATTCTATCCAAATTAGCTCTTGCAAAATTAGCCTTGGTTAAATCGGATTTTATAAACATAGAGCGTTTCATGTTCACGGAAATAAAAACAGCGCCTCTCATATCTGTGTCAATAAATTCGCATTTATCCACCTCGGAGAAAAAGAAGCTGGCGCCTGGCATCTTGGTCTTTTTAAAAGTACTGCCGCTAACTGAGCCTTTATCAAATATAACACCAGATATATTCATCCCATCAAAATTCATATCCGATAAATTGGACTGCGAAAAGATAGCTTTTTGAATCTTCGCTTTTTTAAAATCTGCATTGCTAAACGAGGTCAACGAAAAATCCGCACCGGTGAAGTCCGCGTTGCCAAACGTTGCTCCTCCAAAATCCACCCTCTGCAAGCCAGAGCCTAAGAATTTGGTATTGCTTAAATCCACGTTTATAAAATTGGCGTTGGTTAAATTGCATTTAGAAAAATCTGCCCCGGAAACCTCTGCGCCTTTAAAACTAGCGCCAGCGAGATTGGAACCGGTAAAATTCGCTCTTTGCACAACCGCTCCATTGAAATCCGCACCGGTTAAATCCACATCCATAATTTTTGCGTTTGTTAAATCGGTGCTTCTAAAATTGATTCCCTCAGATATTTTAACACCGGTCAAATTCGCATCTATAAACGATGCCCCAGAGAAAGAAGTCGCTTTTGCAAAGGATTCGCTTTCGTTATTCAAGAGCACGGTCTTGTAGAGGATCGCTCTTTCCAGATTTGCGCCTGTGAAATTAGCTCCTCGCATATCAGCGCCTGAGAAGTTAGCTCCTTCCAAGTTAGCTTCGGTAAAATCGGGATTCTCAAGCATGGCATTTTGGAACCTTGCATTGGGGAAGTCAACTTTTCTGAATACAGGGTTAGCTCCTGCGGCATTTTGAAACTCCGCTTGCTCGGCAGTGGAATTGTCAAAACGATAGCCGTCAATACCCTTGCCTCTGAAAGAGGTAGTTAGCTCCTTGTTTCGCCAATCGGCTTGCTCGGAAACTTTCCCGCCGCAAGAGGTTAAAGAGGTTAATGAAATGACAAGCGCCAAAACGGTTAATAAACCGCCGAATAAATATTTTTGCATAAAACAACCCTTTTGCATACTTTAATAAAAAATACAAAAAAAAAACCAAAAGCGGTAGATTTTTTTGTATTTTTTGTCACTTATGCCAAACAGAGTAGTAATAGGTTCGCAGTGGGGCGATGAGGGTAAAGCCAAAATCGTGGATTTTTTAACAAAGTATGCGGATATAATAGTTAGGTTTCAGGGTGGCGCAAATGCAGGCCACACGGTAAAAGCAGACGACAAGGAATTCATTTTTCATCTTATCCCAAGCGGGATAATGCACCCAAATAAGGTTTGCGTAATAGGAAATGGCGTTGTTTTTGACCCAAAACAGGCGATTTTAGAGATAAAAGACCTTGTATCAAAGGGTATTTCCGTGGAAAACCGGATTTTGATAGCCGAAAACGCCCACGTGGTGCTGCCTTGGCACATAGCAGGCGACAAGCTAAAAGAGGCCAAAGCCGGCAAGTCCGCCATTGGAACCACAGGGCGAGGCATTGGACCCTGCTATAGCGACAAAGTGAACAGACACGGGGTCAGGGTTGGCGACTTATTGAGCGAGCAAGAGCTGAGGGCACGAATAGAGGACATAGCCACGTTCAGAAACGAAGAGTTTAAAAAGATGTTCGATGCCGAGCCTATAGATCCAGAGCCTGTGATAAAGGAGTATTTGGACTTTGGCAAGCAGTTGAAGGCATATATCTGCGACACCGTTTCTTATCTGTTCGAAGGCTTAAAGAACAAAAAACAGATTATCTTTGAGGGCGCTCAGGGGACAATTTTGGATGTTGACCACGGAACCTACCCTTTTGTCACCTCCTCAAACACGGTAGCTGGCTATGCAAGCTGTGGCTCTGGTGTTGGGCCAACAACCATAGACCAGGTTATTGGCGTTGTGAAAGCCTATACCACAAGAGTTGGCAACGGCCCTTTCCCAACGGAGCTTTCCGATGAAACGGGGAATAAACTCCGTGAAATAGGCGGGGAATACGGTGCCACAACCGGCAGGCCTCGCCGCTGCGGCTGGTTTGACGCCCCTGTGGTTCGCAAAGCTGCCGCCGTCAACGGATTGACCCATTTGGCTATAACCAAGCTGGACGTGCTGGATACCTTTAAAGAGATAAAAATTTGCACGAGCTATAAAATGGAAGGCAAGGATTTGCTGCTTTTCCCAAACCGCTTGGCGCAGGTTTCCCTCTGCGAGCCTGTTTACGAAACAGTGCCCGGCTGGGAATGCTCAACCGCCAGCTGCCGGTCTTGGAGCGATTTGCCGCCCAATGCGCAAAAATATTTAACTCGAATTTCAGAGCTTGCCGGCGTTAAAATTGGGATAATTTCCATAGGCGCAAAAAGAGATGAGAGTATTGTGATGGATATTGATGATTAGAAGTATAATGGTTATCGGAGAACAAAATGAGTGAAGATTCGCCTTTTAGCATTCCCGCTAAAATAAAAGAACCTCAAGATAAGCTACCAGATTTTTCTATTGAAAATTTGCCGCCTTGCCTACAGGAAACCCTTAAAGAGCTTGGCTGGAACGAATTGATGCCTGTGCAGAAAAAGACCATACCCTACATGATGCAAGGCAGGGATATGCTTATCCAGTCTAAAACCGGCTCTGGAAAAACAGGAGCGTTTTTGCTGCCTCTCTTGCAGGTTATAGTCACCGAGCATGTTTACCCGCAGGCTCTTATTTTGGTTCCCACAAGAGAGCTGGCATTGCAGGTTCACGGCGAGGCAGAGCTGCTCTCCAAGGGGCTTGGCATTCGCTCCTGCGCAATTTTTGGAGGCGTTGGTTTTGAAAATCAAATCCACGCTTTGCGGAACGGGGTGCATATAATAGTTGCAACGCCAGGCCGCCTGCTAGACCACGCTCAGAGGGGCAACATAGATTTCAGAAGCATTCGCGATTTGGTAATGGACGAGGCAGACGAGATGCTGGGCATGGGATTTTATCCCGATATGCAGCGCATTCGCCGCTACCTGCCAAAGGAAATTTCTTGCACCATGTTCAGTGCCACAATTCCTCAAACCGTAAAAAGCCTTGCCAGGGAATTCCAACGCCCAAATGCGGATTTTCTCTCGCTCTCTTACGACCAAGTTATAGCAAAAAATCTGGAACACCGTTATTACGCCGCCGATGCTATGGGCAAAGATTCCCTGCTAATAAAAATCTTGGAATGGGAAAACCCGGAAAGCTGCATGATTTTTTGCAATACAAAAAAGGATATAGCATATTTGGAGCAAGTTTTGCGGGACTACGGTTTCCCGGTAAAAGCGCTTTCCGGAGATATTTCCCAAGCCGAGCGCGAGCGGGTTCTTGGCGAGTTCAGGGAGAATAAATTAAAACTTTTGCTATGCACAGATGTTGCCGCCCGTGGCATAGATGTAACTCATGTTACGCACGTAATAGTTTACGACCACCCCAGCGACCATGAGGTTTATGTGCACAGGAGCGGCCGCACCGCGAGAGCGGGGCGCAGCGGACTTGCGATTTCTTTAATCACTCCGGTAGAAGAAATTGAAATCCAAAAAACCGCCGCGGATTTTGGCATAAACTTCATTAAAATGCAACCCATAAACGAAGATGAATTGGCAAGCCGCATTCGCCAGAGAGCGGAAGCCAAACTGGACAGGGAACGCAGACTGCTGGGGCAAAAGCAAAACGAGAGAATGCGGCGCTACCTGCCTTTGGTGGAAGAGTTGTCTCAAAACACAGAGGGAAAAGATTTGCTCGCGTATTTGCTGGATTCGCATTACTGGAGAGTCTGATTAAAAGACCCCATGCATATAACTGAGAAATCCTTTGCATATAACCTTATGCGAACCATCTGGTTCGTAATCCCATAAGGAAGGGCTTATTATCTTTTTTATAGGGCAGTTATACTGCTCTTGGCAGTCGTGTGGGCAGTAGAGCCATAGAGAACCGTTTTTTTTCTGCCCTTTTGAACCGAATTTAAACCATTCCTTTGTATAGGAATGAATGGGATTTTCCAGCACTCTAGCGGCAACGCCTTCTTCAACAAGCCTGTCTGCGCAAAAAACAGCAACACGGGCTGTGCAAAACTGCATAACGCTGGCTTTTTCCAAAACCACATCCTTTTTATCAGTTGAATAAACTATGCAACTTGTTGTGCCGTTTTTAAGCAAGCCCTGCAAAAAGTCAAAGGGTCTGCAATCGTCCAAAAATCCGCCTTCCGGTTCTTCTACAAAAATAGCTGAACTCGCGTTAAGCGAATAAACCCAAAGCGAAATTTTTTGCAAAATTGGCAAGGGAATTTTAGCAGGTTTGCAGTTGAGAAAATGCTTTTCTATGCCGTGGGTGATTGCATAATTCTCAAGTTTTTTCTTTGTTGTGCCAACAGGCGACAGGTCAAGCGCAAAATCCCCTATTGTCCTATGCGGAGGAAAAGATTCAACGGCATTTTTTGGCAAAAGCATGGCTCTAAACGCATCGTTCTTTTTCATTCGCTGCCCGTTAATCCTTATGGAATCTTGGAAATTGCATTCCTTTGGCAAGAATCCGGCAAGTGCGCGCAAGAGCCTATAGTTGTAAGTTTCGCCAGCCAAAAACAAAAAATCTCCTTCACCCAAGCTAAGGGAAAAAGGCTTTATGCAATCCTTAATAGAAAAATCCACCCAAGAAATAACCATATCATTTATGCGGCAAAATGTTTTTCAACGTTATAAAAAATATATTCATTATAGCAATAAATATAATAGCGCAGCACAAACTGCCGTAAAACAGCGGGTAATCCCCGCGACTAAGGGCTATTTTTATGGTGCTACCAAGCCCTGAAATTTCAAATTCCGCCTCAAAAAGCAGCAAAGCGATAAATATAGCGGGCGAGAGAAAACTCCATAATAAAACCTGTTTTGATAACGCGGCAAATCGCGCTTGTTTTGCGATTTTACGCCTATCCATGCACAAAAAACGGGATAATTCGCTAAAATTGCTCCTCATCTCCATTTTGGTGTTTAAAAAAAACAAAAAAAGGCCAAAAGTGCATAAGCCAATCATTAAAATGAGCAAAAAATTGTAGAGAGAATGTGGAAACGAAGCCAAAATAAAATGCTGAACCGTTTGCGGATAGTCAAAATCCGAAAGTCCCAGCGTTTTTTTTGCCAATAACTCTTTTAAATATGCAAAAAAATCCGCGAAACTAAATACCAAGTTCAGCTGCAACGGCACGTATTCCTTTTTTATCTATGGTTCTTAGGCCTTGGCTGCTGACGCGAAGGCTAATCCAGCGACTTTCTTCCGGAATAAAAAAGCTCTTTTTATGCAGATTTGGCAATAACCTAACCTTTTTCTTACGATTGGAATGAGACACGCGGTTTCCCATCAAACCTTTCTTTCCTGTAACTTCACATATACGGCTCATAATATTCTCCAATGTTCTGCAATATCAAGGAATATAAATATAGCTATTTTTAACCATTTTGTCAAGGGTAATTGGCAAAAATTTCGACTACCGCTCGGCAAATCGTGGTTTAAACAAAAAAAATGCAAACAGCTGTTTGACAAATAGGTATAACAGACACTTGGTAAAGCATTTGTAGATAGGCGTTCTTACTTTTCTGGTAAAATTCAACTTTTTGAATTTTTTTAGGCTTGACAAGCGTCTAAGTAAAAAATAGGAGTTTTTATGAAAGACATAATTCAAAGCAATCAGGTGGAAAACCTGATTATCGTTATTCGTGGTGAGCGGGTTCTTTTGGACAGCGATGTGGCTAAGCTATATGGCGTGGAAACAAGAGAAATTAACCAAGCGGTTAAGAATAATCCCGATAAGTTTCCAGATGGCTATATTTTATATTTAAATTTAACCGAATGGCAAAACTTGAAGTCAAAACTTTTGACTTCAAGTTGGGGTGGTAAAAATAAATTACCCCAAGCCTTCACCGAAAAAGGGCTTTATATGCTTGCTACAATCCTTAAAAGCCCCAAAGCTACGCAGACCACAATAGCAATAGTTGAGACTTTTGCAAAGATAAGGGAATTGTCTCGCAATGCTAGCGAATTGGCTAAGAAACCTGGCAAAGAAAAACAAAATGCTTTGATGCAGAAAAGCGGCGAGATTATTTCCGATGTTTTAGGTAGCAGTTTGGAAGTTTCTGGTATGGAAACAGACATCGAAATTAATCTTGCCCTGCTGAAGTTTAGGCATAAAATACACAGGAAAAAGGCTTTTCTGAATTTTTTTAGGCTTGACAAGCGTCTAATAGGCAAAAATTAAAATAGGGGGCAGATATGAAATATAATCCTGATTTGCATCACAGGCATTCAATCCGTTTGCGGGGCTATGATTACGCAAATACGGGGGCGTATTTTGTGACGGTATGTTTGAACAGGCGAATACGCATTGCACAGGGGCAACCGCACGTTGCACAAGGGCAGACACATAGGTCTGCCCCTACGGATATGAATACGGGAACGAAACCGAAATTTGATTTCCCAACATTTGGTGTGGTTGAAAACGGTGTTATGGTGTTGAATGATTCGGGAAAAATGGTTGAAAAATATATTTTGGAAATTGTGAATAACACAGACAAATTTTTCAACGTCAAAATTAACGAATACGTTATTATGCCAGACCATATTCACGCGATAATCAAAATAAATGAACCGTCCATAACCAACCCGCCCGTAGGGGCAGACCTGCGTGTCTGCCCCTATTTATCGCGTATTGCCCCCGTTAACCACGTTGCCCTCAACCCCATTGAATTAGGAACAATTATCCAATGGTTGAAAACGATGACAACCAATGAATACACAAACGGTGTCAAAACATTCAAATGGAAACCATTCCACAAAAAATTATGGCAGCGCAATTATTATGAAAGCATAATCCACGATGAAGCGGGATACGCAAGAATTGCGGAATATATCCGCAATAACCCGATTTCATGGGAAAAGGAACATCGCACCTAGTCCTTCACGCAACGAATACCGAACAAGTTGCTCTTGTAGTCGTAGTCCCAGTTGACATTCTCGTAGTTGTAGTACATATTCCGGAAGTAGGCGCGGTTAGCATCGTCCTCCGAGGCACTCCACCAGTAACCGCCGTCGCTGCCAGCATTGAAGAAATAGCCACCACCTGAAGTGCCGTAGCCGCCCGGCAGAGCCGCAAACCCAAAATCATCCGTGCCGTTGCCATCACTGTCCCAGCCGCTGGTCGCTTTCAGTTTCTTTCCAGCACCCGCACAATTGCTATTGTCAGAGCAGCTCGGACTTGCAACTTTCATCAAAACATTCCAATCCGCACCGCTCGGTATATGCCAACCGCTGGGGCAAATGCCACGATGGTTGAGAGTTGTTATAGCGCAATCCGCATCGCTTGTGGAAAGAGTACTATTGCATTTGGAAGGAAGAGCCATAGCAGTTGCCCAGTCGTAAAGCCTGCCGTAGGTATCGCAAGTTGCAGTATTCGCATCGCTTAGAATGCTGCCATTGCCGCACTTGCTGCCTTCAACCGCATAATTCAAATTGCGCTGGAACCAAGTTTGGCTGCCTATCTTAACCGTCTTGTAAGTCACGTCTCCATAAGGTACATCGGCTCCGTAAACAACACCCCCACCGCCAGCAGACGAAGACGTGCCGCCAGGCTCATTGCCGTTGTCCGATGAGCAGCCAAAGGTTAAAGCCATAGCAAGCACGAGGGCTGCCGAAAATGCGATTTTTTTGAGTTGTGTTCTCATTGTGTTTTCTCCATTTTGAAAATTCCCAAATTCTGAGAATTTTTGTTCGGACAAGAAATATACAAAAAGATGACAAATGAAATTTTGCCTAAAAAGCCACCAAAATTACATCACCCTCCGTGCAAACAAAAATTTCATAGAAAAATATGGTTCGTCCATATCGGAGTATTTTACCCCGTAGGAGCTGGTGGAGTTTGCAAATTTGTTGTTTCCCATATATATTCCAACATGGGTTACGGAATCCCTGTCCGCTTCGCCAAAAAATACCAAATCGCCGGGCAAAAGGGATTGTTTTGGGATTTTTACCCCCAATTGGCTCTGTAAAGCAGAGGTTCTGGGCAAATCAATGCCATATATAGCATACATTTGCTTTACAAAAGCCGAACAGTCCATGCCCTCTCTTGTGTTGCCGCCCCAAAGGTATGGTATGCCCAAAAACTTTTCTATATGCTCCTCCAGCTCCTTTGGGTACCTAAAGTCACTTGCCATAGCCTCCCACTCATTTTTGCCCTGAAAATGATATTTGGCATTTTTTTGGCTCAAAACAGCACAAGAAAGCAAAAAAATGCAAAAAAACGATAAAACGTGCCTAAAAAAAATTTTCCTCATGCATATTAGACGCTTTTCAGACCGATTTTAGGAAAAAAATGCGAATTTTGCAAACAACTGTTTGCAAAATTCAACTTTTTGAATTTTTTTTCCGTTTACAAGCGTCTAAGGATATGTGAAAAAAGAAAATTCATTTGTGAAGATTTTGCTGGCCATTTTTGGGCTTTCCTCATATTTGCATGCAAATAGCTTATATGGGCAGGCATCATTGAGGGCTTTGCCAGGCGTGGAGCTATTTGTGCATTGCGCAGGGGATTTTGAGATTAAAAAGCTGGAAGGCGAAATAAGGGAAAAACTGAAAAAGAAGCTGGAAAACGCAAATGTGCCCATAATAACCTATAACACCCCAAATAATGGCGGGGCATTGAAATTTTTGCTAACCGGTTTTAAGAACGAAAAGAACAGTTATTTTATCTACGCTTCCCTGCAACTGCATCAAAGAGCGTATTTGGCTGTTAGCCACGAATATATGGATTGCCAAACCTGGGATATATGGAAAATGGGGATTTTTAGCAAAAGTGAAATTTTTCTGGAAGCAGAAGACATGATAAGGGAGTTCGTAAATGACTTTATTTCGGCAAATGGGTTTTAAAATAGTGCTGATTTTTAGCACCAGCGCCTTCGCTTTGCAAATAGAAGCGCCTCCGGAAATTACGGAGCAAATTTCGACTTATGTACGGGAAGCAGGGGCGGAGGGCAAAAATGCAATTTTAGAGGCAAGAGTTATAAAAAACACGCATTGCAATGCTTTTGCGCTGAAACTTATGGATAAACACAGCGGAAAAACAATTAAGGAAGTTGAAAGCTGCTTTGCTGACTTGCCAAATGCAACTTTGCAAAACGTGGTGCTAAAAGTTTTAGGGCAACCCAAGGTGAATGCAGAGAATTCCCAGTTAGGCGAGAATGCAAAAACCGCTTTGATAGGAGTAGGTTTTGTGGCGGCTGGGCTTTTGCTCTATTATTCAAATCCGCCCAAACCTGTTTACGGAACCCCAAAATTAAGCGAGGTACAGAAATGACAGCACTGGTAGCTTGGAAAGAAGGAATGGCTTTATCTCAACAGCATTTGCAGCAAGCCGATAAATTTCTTTTGAAACACATAAGGAATGTCTCTGGTTTGCCGAGAGGGATGAATTTCGGTTTTGGCAAATTAGCTTTGGAAGAGGATTTGCTCAATGAAGGACAATTTGCATTTAAGGAATGTGAAGCGTTTTTCCCAAGCGGAATTTCCTATATAGATTATGAAAACAAGTCCGTAAAGATAAAAGCCAGAAATTTTACGCAGATTTTTGACAAGAGCTTAAATAGCCTAAATGTATTTTTAACTTTGGATTTGAATAAGCCTGTGGAATTTTCAGAGGAGCAAAACTCCCGTTTTAAGGTTGTATGGGAAAACTACCCAGATTTATATTCTGCGGAAAATTCGGTGCTTATGCCAATTTCAATCCCCATACCCTCTGTTGTTTTTAGCGGCGAATCTCTGGATGGGAAGGAATTTTTGCAAGTTGCTAGGTTGCTCAGAAATTTACAGGGTTCTTTTGAGCTGGACAAAAATTTTTACCCGCCTTTGATATATTTAAACGGCTACGAGTATTTTTCAAAAAAACTCAAATACTTCGATTCTCTTTTGCAGAGCAAAATAGAGAATATTTCTCATTCAAAGGAGTTGCTGCTAAAAGATTTAAAGTCTTTGAGAGCGGTTTTAAACTGCATAAAAGATACGGAAGGAACTCTACCCTTCTCTCTCTTCTGCGAAATTTCAAGATTTTTGCAGGAGCCTTTTAATTACAGCCAAGCTGAGTTTAGCAAAAGTTTCAACAGGATTTTCGATGCGCTAAATGAATTTTTATCGCAAGAAAAACAGACGAATTTTTTCCAAAAACGGCTTTTAAAAGAGGGTCAAAATTCCTTTTTCGCAAATTTGGCGGAGTTGGAAATTTCGTCTGCCGCTTCTGTTTGGCTTGCGGTTGAGTCAAAATTATCGCCAGAGGAGCTTATTAGGTTTATCCCAACGCAGGTGAAAATTGCCCCCAAGTCAAAATTATCCAACATAGTGGTTAGCGCAACGCACGGCATAAATTGCGTTCATAGCGTTGTTCCAAAAACAATTCAGGAAATGCCAAACACATTTTATTTTCGCTTGCAAACGGATTCCTCTCTCTGGAAAAATTTATGCGAAGAGAGGGAAATAGGCGTTTATGCGCCAACTACATTACAGATAAATTCAATGGACATTCTAGCGGAGCGAGGTTAAAGTTTATGAACGAGAAAAAATTAACCGAATTGGCAGAAAATATCTTTAGTTCAGTGCTTTTATTGCCGCTGGAAGGGGAAATTTCCGCAGAGGAAATCAAAAAAGACTTTGCGGAAAAGCTCAAAGAATTTTGCAACAGCTGCGCAAATAGCGGATACACGGCTGGAGAAACAGAAAATGCTAAGTATGCCATCTGCGCTTGGATAGATGAATATATCTATGTAAATTGCTCAATATCCGCAAAATGGTTTTCGCATTCTTTGGTTTTAAACGAATTTGAGGATGCAGAAGCCGGGAAACACTTTTTTGAAAGGATGGATAACTTTCATAAAAACAAAAATTCCTCTCCGTTGTTAGAACTCTATGCCAAGTGCATTTTACTGGGATTTATGGGAAGATTCAGAATGGAGGGAACTGTTGAGTTAAAACAAATTTTAAATTCTGCAATTTCAAAAGCGGATATTTTTTTAGAGAAGATAAATTTTAAGCCAATGACAAAAAACAGGCACAGATTTTCCTTTAGACGAGGAATAAAACATATTTTAATAACAGGACTTTGCGAAGCTCAATGCAAAGACGCTGCGAAAAAACAAAAACCGCCAAAAGGTTATAATTATATCTATTCCAGAATAGAAGATTATGAAAATTTGCCTTTTATAGACGGAATAATTCTGATAAACCCCCTGCAAGATGAAATTTCGGAAAAACAGGATGAATTTTTAGAAAAAATATTCGCAAAACAGAAGGGCAAAATACCAATTTACCGCGTGGCGGATTTGGAGATTCAAGGATTTGCAGAGACATTGGATAAAAACTATGAGTTTAACAGCAATCATTTGAATCATTATCTGCACAAGCATTTTTTGGATAGCACTATATGCAAAAACATCCTCTCTTTGCCAAGAAAACTGGAATTATTTAAAAATAGCAAAGCCTTCTACACATTGCCGTTTTTTTCATTTATGGAAAGCGAAAAACCGCTTGCATATAGCTTGGCAAAAAAAGCGTTTATCATCCTGTTTTTAGCGAGCATTGTTCTCTTAATTTTGTTTTCCGTTTTTTCAATTATCAGCGAACATAAGGAAGAGATAAAAACCGAAACTCTACTCATATTGCAAAAACATAAAAACGACAGCATAAAATTTGTGCAGGATAGCCTTAAAGCCATAGAAGATAGTTTGAGTTTGGAATTTGAAAACAGGCTCAGAAATCTAGAACTGCTCTACCAAAAACAAATCTTGGAAAAATTCCCATTCGCAGAAGGCAAAATCCCTTCCGTTGCGGAAGTTGCCAGTTATTTTAGCAAGGAGGGGGAATTTTACAAGTTCATAGACATAATTGACACCGTTTCTGATAAAAAAATAAAATTCAACAAAAAAACTTTGGCAAAACTGTCGCTTTTAAAAAGCAATATATGGAGTAATATACCAGTTTCAATAGTTGCAAAAGCTCCCAGCATGGCATCGGTGAAATTGGGGATTGATAGCCAATATGTGGAAATTGAAAATGGCAACGGCAAAAAAATGGAAATTTATTTCCCAAAAACAAACGGGAACGGAATGGAATTAGTTGTAAAAACCGCAAACAATACCTTTGAAGAGAGGATAAGAGGCGAATGGAGCTTGCTGAAAATGCCACAGGAATTTTCTTTTAAGGATAAAAGCTATTTAGTTGATGTAAATCTTTTTATAGACTGGCATCTGCCAAAAAATGCGATTAAGCCAAAAGACTGGTTTGGGCTTCGCTTGGAACCAAATTTGATTGAGAATTTTTCTTTAACCAACAACCTAGGAGAGTGATATGGCAAATAGCTATCAAAATGAAATCCCACCCGCACGAATAAACATCCAGTTAAGCGTGGACAGCGGTGGAACGCAGAAAAAAATGGAGCTTCCTTTAAAGCTGCTCGTGCTGGGCGACTTTAAAATGGACGGCGACGAGTCTCGCTTAATTGAGCGAGAAAAGATAAACATAAACAAGGATAACTTTGACGGGGTTATGCAGTCCTTGAATGTTGAACTTAAATCTTCCGTTGAAAATCGCCTTAAAAAAGACGATTCTGAGTTGCCCATAGAATTGAAATTCAACAGCATAAAATCTTTTGAACCTATGGAGATTGTGAAACAAGTCCCGGATTTAAACCGCTTGATGGCGGTTCGCAATTTGATAAAGGATTTGGGTTCCAACCTGTTGGACAACAGGGAATTCAGAAAAAAGATGGAAACAATTTTGAAAGACAGAAATTCCACCCAGCTTGTTCTAGAAGAACTTGCGCAAATATAAGGAGAGCTATGGAAAACTCACAATTATCCTCAATTTATGATACCGTAAAATTGGATTTGCCGTCCAAATTTATAGATATCACGGAGTACAGCGATTCCTCTTCGCTTTACAAATACAGCCAAAGCGAGCGAATTGCCTCTGGCATCACGGCTCTTGCGCAAAGCGTTTTGGACAGCTCCGCAAGCGTGGAGAAAATAGACCGCGCCTTTATAGATTCGCTGGTGGCTTGGATAGACAAAATTGTAAGCGAGCAATTGGATGCAATTATGCACAACCCGCAGTTCCAAAAATTGGAATCTTCGTGGCGCAGTTTGCACTTCTTGGTTCAGCGAAGCGATTTCAGAAAAAATGTGAAAATAGAATTGCTAAACGCAGACAAGGAATCCATAAAATACGATTTTGAGGATTCGCCAGAGGTAATTCAGAGCGGGCTTTACCGCCATATTTACAGCGAGGAATACGATACTCCGGGCGGAGAACCTTATGCCGCGATGATAGCGAACCTTGAATTTGACAACTCTGGAGACGACATCGCTCTTTTGCAAAACATATCCTCGGTTTCCGCCGCAGCCCATTGCTTGTTCATCTCCTCCGTTGGTTCCAAATTCTTTGGGAAATCCGACATTGGCGATTTGCCAAAGATAGATGACCTAGAAAACTACATGGAACGTGCGGAATACACAAAATGGCGAGGCTTTCGCAAAACGGATGATTCGCGCTATGTGGGATTGGTTTTGCCGAGATTTTTGCTGAGAAACCCCTACGGCGAAAACAAAAATTCAAGGGGCTTTAACTACACGGAATCCGTCTTGGGCGAAGAGCACGAAAAATATCTGTGGGGAAACGCAGCATTTGCATTTGCGGCAAATATGGTGCGTTCTTTTCAAGATAACGGTTGGTGTGTTCAAATAAGGGGGCCGGAGAGCGGAGGAAAGGTAGAGGATTTGCCCATACATTTTTTCAATGCCGGCAAAGGCGCTCAGGCAAAAATCCCAACGGAGATTTTGATACCGGAAACCCGCGAATTTGAATTTGCAAAACAGGGTTTTATCCCGCTCAGTTTTTACAAAAATCGCGACTATGCCTGTTTTTTCTCGGCAAATTCCGCGCAAAAACCGGATGAATACGAGGATGCGCAGGCAACGGCAAATTCAAGGGTAAACGCTCGCCTACCCTATATTTTCTTAACCGCAAGGCTCGCTCACTATCTAAAGGTTTTGCAGAGGGAAAACATAGGAGCTAGCAAAAGCGCGGGCGTTTTGGAAGCGGAGCTAAACAATTGGATCAAAGGGCTTGTCACCGAAATGGAAAACCCTGGGCCAGAGCTTGCAGCCACGCATCCTTTGAGTTACGGGCAAGTGACGGTAACCGAAAATCCCGACAATCCAGGGTTTTTCAAAGTTACGCTTTCCGTTGTTCCGCATTTTCAAGTTGAGGGAGTGAATGTTAATTTATCGCTTGTGTCCAAAATGCCAGCCGCAAAACAGTAAAAAGATATGAAAGAAAATCTTCCTCTTTGGAAATTGGCTTTGAAGGCTTCGCCGGATTCTTTTGGCCTTATACCGGCTGGCTTTTCCCAGAGCGTTGCCCCTAAGGGCAATACTCCGAGCGTTGCGTCTCAAAGCTCTTCTCCGAGCCTTGCCCCTCAAAGCACTTCCCCGTGCAGTCCTTTGAAGAAGTTTGATTCTTTGGAGAATAACTATATTATCGGAGACGAAGGAGAAGTTGTTTTGGAAATTAATATTAGACTAGCCGGATTTGGAGGAATGTTGCCAACTGAGAAATTTACTGAGCTTACGAAAAAGGGTGTTGAGCAGTTTCAGAAAGATTATATGAAAATGGAGGTACCTATGGGTAAAGCGGATCACAATACATTAAGAGCGATAGATGAGTTTAGTGAAAAATGGATAGAAAATATATCAGACTATAAATGTTCATGCCATGCTCCAAATTCATTAGTAGAATTAAATAACAGATGCCTTGGATATGGGAAAGGAGAAAAAAATGAAAAACCGGGAATACATCGTTCTCTTTTATGGGGAATAAGTGCATTAAAGTATTATCTAAGTCAACAAACTGAATACAAGTATAATAATATATCGTCAGGATATAGATGTAATGCTCATAACAAAGTAAAAAATAGAAAAACTACAAATCATATGGGATCTGCGGTTGATATTCAATTTAAATATAGCAATGGAAAACTTCCTATTGGACGAAATGAAATAGACAAATTAAAAAAAATACGAGATGACTTTTTTATAAAATATTTGTGTGCTGTTGAAGGTTGGGCGGGTAAAAAAAATTCATATCGATTAGAACCAATTGGAACGGGAAAGGACGAATCATATAGTTGGATACATATTGACGTTGTAAAATTTGAAGATGAGTATAAAAAAGATAATCTTTTTGTAAAAGAACAATTATTAGTGAAAGGTAAACCATTATTAGAAATGGGTTAAAACTATGAAAAATTATATAATGGGTATATGTTTGCTGTTTGTTATTGGATGCAATGACGATGATAGCAAGGTTAATAAAGAAATAGTGATACCATTGGGAAAAAACGAGCAAGAGCAAATTAAAAATGATACAATATCTTTATATAAAACCTATTTAATTTCCAAAAACAACGTTTTTAAAAGCATATCCTTACCATTTTCTTTGAAAGAATATATTGCTACAAATGAAGAAGATGATATATATCCTTTTTATAATCCGTCTGATCTTTTAATTAATTATTTTATTTCTATAGATTACGAAGGAGAAGAATACAAATGCTACATACTACCGCAAAAAAATAAAGATTTGATATTATTGACATGGATTCTTCGAGGTGATTCTGAGTATTACTTGTTAACGCTATCAAATTCTGAAAAAATAATAACATATAAAGAAATAGGCAAGGGTGGAGATGATACGGTTTTTTTTATAATAAAAAAAGATTTTTCCATAGATACATATAATGATGATGGCTATTTGAAAAAATTTCTCATAAAAAATAATGATATTGTACTCTTAGAATAAAATCAGATTACCTATTGGGTGAAGCAGCATTCGTTGCGTGGAGGATTAAGCGCGTTGTGAACGTCTGAACCCCGATGCCCCCGATGAAAGGATTTACAGGATGAAATTTCTTATTCTGGAAATCCTGCAAATTCTGTAAATTCTGGTTCAGACAAAAGGCAAGTAAATATGCAATCGGGAAAATCGGTGAATCTGGGTTTAGACAAAAAGACAATTTGCTATATTTACTATTATGATAGAGTCGGCAGTAAGTGCTTCAAGGTTTTATTTAACCAAAAATTTAACCGAAATAGCCAAAGGAGTGTAACTATGAAGAAAATAGTTGTTTATAGCCTGCTAACCTTATTCATTGCTAGTTGCGATGATAAGCCTGCAAAAACAAATCAAACAGAAGTTGAGAACACTGTTGCATTGGAGGAGAATGCAGTTGTTGACAAAAAGACAGAAACCAATTCAAACATAATTTTCTCAACAGAAAATTTGGAAAGTGCTGAATGGCTTTCTCCTGATGAACATCCTTTAAAAATTATAGGGCATGATAGAGGAATATACGATAACGTTGACGATGTGATAAAACTTCCCAGTTATAATAAGTTTGAAATTATTATTTGGTCAACTCCTGGCGGAGATGATATTCCATATATTTTATGTGTTGTAAAAGAAAAAATTATAGATACAGATTCTGGCTTAAATATAACTCCGCATTGGAGTGAACCAGGTAATGACGAAAATAATTATTCCAAAAAAACATTTAAAATTTATAGAGATTATACAATAGAAATAAATACTGAGGAAAAAAGAGAAGACGATGAAGTACAAAAATATACTAAATCTTACAAAATTAATAATGAGGGTAGTTTTTATGAATTGAAATAACAATCAACCCTAAACATAGTGTTCGTTGTGTAAAAGATTAATTCACGAAATCATTGACAAAGCGTTAAAAAATATGTATATTTGTATGCATTATGGCTTTGATGCTTGAACCTTATCCCCAAGGGTCTAAGTGGCGTTGAGGTTGCTCCCAACCGTTTTTTGCCCTGAAATCTTTTGCCCTGAATATATACAAAAAAATGACAATTCAATAAAAAACCTAAAATTTACCACCCCAATTTGCTTAATTTTTTTTCTTCGTTACCTTAGACGCTTGTAAACGGAAAAAAAATTCGAACTCGTGCATTTTGCAAGCAACTGTTGACGTTTTTGTGTATTTTTTTGAAATTAAATCAGCAATCGGGCAAATCCTAAAATCGGGAGAATCGGGGTTCAGACAAAAGGAATGTAATTCAGCGAAAAGTCAACCCGATTCAAAAGCATACCAAGCCTTATATTTTTGTAGCTTAACCCTAAACAGAGGAGAAAAAATGAAAAAAGTCTTAATGTTGTTTGCTTTGCTTTGTGCAACGAATTACGCACAAGAATACAAAACCATCAAACTTGGCAGCCAAGTTTGGATGGTAGAAAATTTAAAACTTAAAGCGAAAAATAGCAAATGTTACAATAACAAGCCCGCAAATTGCGAAAAATACGGCGGCTTGTACGAATGGGAAACCGCAAAAACCATTTGCCCAAAAGGATGGCATTTGCCCACAGACAAGGAATGGCAAAAACTGATTGCCTTTTCTGGCGGTGAGAAAAAAGCTGGAAAGCAATTAAAGGAAAAAACTGGTTGGGCTGCTTTGTTTGGTGGATTTTTCTTTGTAAGCGATTCCGAAGAAATGCCGAGTAGCTTTATGAATATTGATGTTATTGGCTGCTGGTGGAGTGCTTCGGCAGGCAATGAATTTGAAGATTATTCAACAGGCAATAGATGGTTCATAAGAAGCAACAACGAAATAGAAGACTTGCCAGATGAATATGGAAATAGCTGTTCCGTTCGTTGTGTAAAAGATTGATTCACAAAATCATTGACAAAGCGTTAAAAAATATGTATATTTGTATGCATTATGGCTTTGATGCTTGAACCTTATCCCCAAGGGTCTAAGTGGCGTTGAGGTTGCTCCCAACCGTTTTTTGCCCTGAAATCTTTTACTCTGAATATATACAAAAAAATGACAATTCGATAAAATTTACCGCTCCAATTTGCTTAATTTCGCTAATTTTGGGGGATTTTGACCCCCTAGCCCCTTTATCCTTTTGTCTGAACCCCGATTCACCCGATTCAAGGATTTACCCGAATTATTACATAATGGCAAATCTTGCCCTTGCGAACACATATTTACACACATTCAAAAAAGGAGTTCACTATGAAAACAAATAGCCGTTTTCTTCTCGCGGCAAGCCTTGTGCTTGCTATGGCTTTAACCTTTGGCTGCTCCAATGACAGCAATAACAATAGTGGTAACGGAAACAGCGGCGGTTTCAACGCAACCAATTTATGCGGTAGCGTGAGCTATGACCCAAGCATTTATCGCTGCGAAATGGGTGAACTCATCGGCAAATGCAGAGGCAAGGACTATTATGTTGCTTATGAGCAGTGTGTTAATGGGGTTGTGGTGAATGTGGTGAAATCTAGTAGTAGTTTTGGTATGGTGTCAAGCAGTAGCAACGCAACGCAACACAGAACAGTTCGTCCAACGTTTGGACAGGTAGCGATCTCATGCACACTGATTGGACTATGATATTTACAGTAACCCTCGGCGGTGTTCTTAGTGCTTCTAGGGGGGCTTTCTTGGATATAGATGATAATATAGTCTACACTGCTGGTACTGCCCCAGGTGCAAAAGATAAAATAGATTTGATATATGATGGTACTAATCTCTGGACGCCAACAGGCTGTGCTACTAACACGAACTGTCCTTCCAATTTTAAATCCATTCTAAGCGGTTCTGCTAGCACAAGTGCCTTTTACATTCTTCCAGCTAACGTCCAGCCAAGCACAAAAGCTATTGACATTGAGCAGTATGCTATTGCGGCAAATATGGTAAATAATGTAGTAGTTGCAACAAAAGGAATTTATTATATGCAAACCAGTGAAAATTCACGTGCTTTAATTTTGATCGGTGCAAAAGACGCTGCTGACTTTTATACCATTGAACTAATAATAGGTTATAGCTACTAATTCCGGTTCAGACAAAAGAAATGTAAATCAGCAACCCTGAAAATCGGTGAATCGGGGGTATCGGGGTTCAGACAATAAGCTACGCAGTTGCAGAGCAGGTTTGTTTGCGGAAATGATTTTCAATATCGGCTGAAGTATAGCCTTTTTTCATAAGGTCTAGAATTTCGTCTAGTCTTTCATCGAGGGCATCTTCCCTAGCTTCTTCCTTCGCGACCGCAAGGGCATCGTCCAAGTTCCATTCAGTAAAAAGCATATTCAACACCTCCGAAGCGTACTTCTCCAAGAAATATACTAAAATATTGCGCTCCACACAGCTCTTTATCGCTGCTACTATGGCTTCTGCAAGTTCCATTGTCTCACGATTTTTGTTTACTTCCGCTATAAGCTCGTTGTAGCCATTCAAAACAGGGCTTTTACCCGCTATCTCCGCGTTGCGGCCCTTGTTTATGTTGTAAACGCTTGCTACAAGCTCAAGATTGCCCTTGCCTTTGGATTTAAAAGAATCCGAAAGTCTAAGCTCCTTGAAATCAGGAAACTCGTTCCTGCCGTTGTACAGAACTATAAACTCTGGCGTAGGAATTTTTATCAGCTTTTCCCTGTACAAATCTTTACCTTTAGTTATCCGCTCATATTCCCTTCCCAAATACATAAGCATCCTGAGCGGTATGTTGTTATTAATTGACGACTGGTGCTCTATGAGCACTACAAGCCTGTCGTCCACCACGAAAGCCACGTCGTTCAATTGCCCTTTGAACAGGGCATTTGAAAGAGTCACTATCTCTATTTTCGTGTCTGGCGGGTAGTTTTGCCCCGTCACTGCGTTATAGAGTTCCAACGCGGCAGGTGGCTCGCCGAACAGCAGCGAGAAAACGCTGGCTTTATGATTGCGGTTAGTTTTGATCTCGGTCATTTTGAATCCTCCGTTTTTTTATTCGTTACCTTAGACGCTTGTAAACGGAAAAAAAATTCGAACTCGTGCATTTTGCAAACAACTGTTGACGTTTTTGTGTATTTTTTTGAAATTAAATCAGCAATCGGGAAAATCGGTGAAATAAGTATAACAGACACTTGGTAAAGCATTTGTAGATGGGCGTTCTTGTTTTTCTGGTAATCGGGAGAATCGGGGTTCAGACGTTCAAACAAAAAAAAAGATGCCGGTTCGCCGCGAATAAGGTCTCGTTTCTACCTCTTTTTGAAAGATAACCTAGCCTACGGAGAGGTTTTTCAAAGGAACAAGCCTAAGCATAAACCCTTGATAGAGCATCGGACGAAACAAAACATGTTAGAACGGCCATTATTGGGCGAACCAGCATTAATAAATATATATTATTTTTTTGACTAGTGGTATAGAGTTGGTATAATTGCCATCAAATTTATAAAAAAATCCTTAAATAAGGCCACCATAGTAGGCAAAAAGAACATTAAAACTAGCAAAACTGTCAATATTTTAGGTATAAATGTCATTGTCATTTCATTTATATGTGTAGCGGCCTGGAAAAGCGCGATGAATAAACCCACAAAAAGCGCCGCCAAAAGCATAGGACCGCACATATAAAGCATAAGCAACATCGCCTTGCGCCCTATATCCACAACAAAAAGATCTGTTACCATTCAATCCTCAATTCAGCTAGCTAATGAAAAGATAGTAAAAGTTGCTGCACTATTAAACTCCAACCATCCACCATAACAAATAATATCAACTTAAAAGGCATGGAAACCATCATAGGCGGCAACATCATCATGCCCATAGACATCAAAATTGAAGCAACCGCCATGTCTATAACCAAAAATGGAATATACACCAGAAAACCTATTATAAAGGCTGTTTTCAGCTCGGAAATTATGAATGCAGGGATTATAGTCCACATTCCCAACTCCTCCACCGAAGATGGATTTGGGAGGCGTGAAGCCCTTATGAACAGAGCCAAATCCTGCTCGGACGTCTGCCGCAACATAAATTCGCGAATAGGTTTAATTGCTTTATCCAGCCCCTCTTGGTAGTTTATCTCATGGGCCAAATACGGTTGTATGGCTTCTTCGTTCACCCTGTTAAAAGTTGGGGCCATAATAAAAAAAGTTAGGAATAAACTTAGCCCAACAACCATTTGATTTGGCGGAGCGTTCTGCGCGCCTATAGCCTGTTTCACAAAATTCAGCACTATCACAATGCGGGTAAAGCAAGTCATCATTATAACAATAGAAGGCGCAAGCGAAAGTATTGTTAGCAACGCAACCAATTCAAGTGTTACCGAAACATCTTCAACGCTCTGGGCTTTGTCCACGCCAAAAGTCACACGCGGCAGTGGAATGTCTGGTGCAGCAGCTTGAGCAAAAATAGTTTGAACTCCTATTATTAAGAATGCGAATATAAATATTAATTGAGAATTGAGAATTGAGAATTGAGAATTGTTCTTTTTATATTCTCCATTCTCCATTCTCCATTCTCCTTTAAGAAATCCGCTTCGCATTAATTCGCGCCCTCCCTTCTGAACCTTCTGAGAAGGTGGTCAACGGTTGCGGAAAATTGAGCCGCAGATACGGACTTTGAGCCATAAACCTCTAAAATATTTTTCGCCTCTTCGCCCTGAATTTCAGAAAGAGTTCTCATGTTTTCAGATGAAGCCCCTACTATCAAAACCCTTTCTGTTCCAGCCTTTATTAAAAACAGATGCCTGCCTGAACCTAAAAATTTGGAATCCAAAAGCTGAACCGCAGACTGCCCGCTGCCAGCAAGCGGGCTTTCCACATTGCGAATTTTTCTCGCCAAGATATAAAGCACATATAAAAGAATCAGTATAACGCCAAGCCCAATAGTCATGCGGATAGCAACGCCTCCAAAATCTGGAGGTTGGTAGCTCGCTATAGGCGCTGCCGGCTGGTAAGAATCCCCGCCCAATACTTGTTTTAAGGCTTCTATTTTATACGCCGCCGCCGCTGAATCATTCTTTGCCGCAGCGGAGAGAGTATCTTTAACAGAGGCCGTGTCTTGCGCAAAAATTGTCTGAACCGGAATTATCAGAGCAATAAAAAGAACGCCCATATGCAAAACCTTTACCAAGTGTCTGTTATACTTATTTCCCAGGCTTATCATTTCTTTTATTATTCTCATCTTAGTAATTTCAACCTTTCTTCTGGGGATACGAGCGAGATAATACGCACTCCAAAGTTTTCATCTACAACCACAACCTCGCCACGCGCTACAACTTTTCCGTTTATCAGAATGTCAACAGGCTCGCCTGCAAGCCTGTCCATTTCCACTATTGCGCCAGGGCCAAGTTCCAAAATTCTCTTTAAGCTCATCTGCGACCTGCCTAGTTCTATGACTATAGGCATTTCAATATCCATCAGCAAATCAAGGGCTTTGTTGCCAGTGGAGCCAAACACTCCGCTTTGCTGAGGCGCAAAAGCTGGGGGCATTGCAACTGGAGTTCCATCGCCGCCACCACCGCCGCCGCCGCCAATTCCGCCGCCGCCGCCGCCAATAATGCCACCCGAAGACGCAGATGAAGATGACGAAAGCCCAAGGCTTGCGAGGCTTGTATCTGCACCGATGGTGGAGATTTTAGACATCTTCGCTTTTATTCCAGAGAGCAAGCTATCGTCTATGACAATCAGGATTTTTTGGTCGGGGAATTCCTCTATCTTAATTAAAATTGTTGCGACAGCCCCACCCTTAAAATCATTTTTCCCAGAAAAATCCTTTACCGTGCCCTGCCCAAAATCCGTTGATAAGTGCATTTGCGAATCTATTGTAGTTATGCAAGAACCTGTGATTTGGTTTATTATTTCGCAAATAGCATCCCTGTGTTCTTCTGTGTAATCCGTGTGCCCAGAACCCATGAGCATAAGGTCGGAAAGGGTTGCTACCTCCTGCTTGTTGATTACAAAAGACATATTCCCAACAAAATCTTTTTTAACGCTTACATCCACGCAAAGGCTATGGCTGGTAAGCTCGTCTGGTATAACCGAGTTTTCACCGGCTACAAGCCACTGAAGCTGAAAATCAACAGCTCTAGAAAGCACAGCCGTTACAACGCTCGATGCCTGCTCGCAAATTATTTTGAAAAATGGACGCGCAGCCTCAGCTGTATTTTCAACAGGCGCCGGAGCCGCAGCCGGGGCTTCCGCTGCCGCAGGGGCACCGCCGCCGCCAAGCAAGTTCTTTGTGAGCAAATCTATTTCATCTTGACTTAATATACCGCCTGACATATATTCTCCTTGCGACCATTAATCATCATCTCCAACCTCTCTATCTATAATACCTGTAATTTGAAAAGACTTTGACCTACCTACAACACCAGGCTTCCCCAAAAATTTTGGGCGGTCTTCTATATACATAACCAAATCCGATTGCGCAAGTTTATCCAAAACCATAACATCGCCAATACTGAGCTGCAAAAAATCCCTAACGGAAAGCTGCGTTGAGCCTATCTCCGCTCGCAGCGTTGCAATTGTGGTGGAAAGCTCTCTCTCCACCATTCTGCGCGTTTCTTGCGTTGTTGTTTTTTGCGCGGAAATCCATGACTCTCCAGACAGCTTGTCTATGATGGATTCCAAAAGGATAAACGGAAAACAAAGGCTCATCAAACCCGAACCTGTACGGGTACGAACTTCCAGAGTCACCAGAACAACGGTATCACCAGGCGGGGCTATTTGCACGAATTGCGGATTTATTTCGTAGTTTTCAATTTTCGGGGAAAAAATACCTATGTTTTCCCAAACGATTTTCAAATCCGCAAGGGAACGTTCTATTATCTTGTAAATAACGGTTTTTTCAATATCTGTCATTTCCCTATTGGTGGAGTCTATGCTGCGCCCTTGGCCACCGAACAAGCGGTCTAGCATTATGAATATGAGCGAAGGGCTAACATCAAAAATCGCGCTTGATTCCAAAGGTTCCATTTGGAAAACATATATACAGCTTGGGGTGGAGATGCTTTTTATAACCTCGCCGTAGGTCAGCTGCTCCACGTTTTGCAGGTTAATTTCGACTATTGTTCTGAGCATACTCGTGAGCGTTGTGGAGAGCAAACGTGCATAACCCTCGTGCAGGTTTCTGAGCGTGCTTATCTGGTCTTTTGAAATGCGGTCTGGGCGGGTGAAATCGTAGAGGTTTACCTTTTTATCTTCTGCCCCTGTTTTGAATTCATAAGCTGGTTGAAAAACTTGTACCTGGCTTACGGGCTGAGCCGCCGCCGCAGGAGCCGCCGAAAAAAGATTCGACATCATCTTATCAATTTCTGATTGTGATAAAATATCGCCCATAAATTTACTGTATCATAAAGGAATCAAAATAACTACGAGATACTTTGCCCAAAGGCTTGCCTTTTTCATCTGTGTCTGGCAGAATGTCGTTAACACTCTTCAATATTTGTTCCCGGACGGATTGCTTGCCTTCGTTTGTCATCAATTCGGAAAGGGTACGGCTGCTCAATAGGTCTATTACTATGTCTTTAATACGAGGTTTGCGAGCTTCAAGTTCATCGCCTAATTTGGTAAAAGAAGGGCTGTACTCCAGTTGAACCCCGCATTTTACAAAACGGCCATCCTCGCCGGCTATATTTACAGTCACTTCTATAGGAGCGGCAAGCGTCACGCCAACTTCCTTTTGCGCTTTGAGGAATTCTTCCTGCTTTTTTGCCTCTGCGTCTTCGAGATTAACGGCCGGAGGAGGATTTAACTTGCTGGTGAAGAATATTGACATTGCAACCTGCATTCCGATAAACAAAAGCAAAATAGCGCCAACTATCACCCATTTTATTATGGAGGCCTTTTTGGCAGCGCCTTCGTCTGGAACCGCTGGAGCCGCTTCCGTCTTTTTATCATCATCCATTGCTGGCATTTAAAATCCTCACAAATAAAATAAATGTAGAAAAATCACCAGCAACTATTGCGGCGTATTGATGTAATCCACAAAAATCTGAATGCGGCGGTTTTGCGCGCGATTATCAGGGCTTGTGTTTGGCACAAGCGGGCGATACTCTCCATAACCAACCGCGCTCATATTCTGCGGCTGAATGCCGGTTTGCGCAGAAAGCAACTGAACCACGGAAAGAGACCTTGCCGAAGAAAGTTCCCAGTTGCTGTTAAAGCGATTTGAACGTATGGGAACATCATCTGTGTGGCCCTCAACGCGAACCTTCAAATCTGGATTGCTCTTTATAACATCGCCAATTTCTGCCAATATCTCTTTACCTTGATCCTTAAGGTCTGCCGAGCCGCTAGCAAAGCCAACGGGGTCGCGGAGCATTATGGCAATGCCTTTTTCCGTCACTTCTACCTTTACCGCCTCTTGCATATTTTTTGTCTGAACAATTTGCTTTATTTTCTCTGCGTCTTTAAGGCTTTCTTTCTTTCTCTGCTCATCCCCGGTTTTCTTAGGAATATTCACAATAGGGTGTATGGGAACGGTGGGGAAAGTTTGCAAAACTCCGAATGCGCCTTGCAAGCTCTGAACGGTTAAGGCATATTTAATTGGCTCAAAATTAGCCATTGTTATCAAAAGCACAAAGAAGGTCAACAACAGAGTTGTTAAGTCGGAGAACGATGTAAGCCACAACGGTGCTGGTGGCGGACATTTTGAACAGTCAACTTTTTCGGCCATATTCCCTATCTCTTCTCTTGTCTTTCTCTTTCCTTGGCTTCTTCCAGCTCTGCTCTGGCTTTGGGGTCAAGGTATGCTGCCAGCTTCCACTGCACAATACGTGGATTTTCGCCAGCTTGCACAGCTAGAATACCTTCTAGCATAACTTGTTTTTCAGCCATTTCTTCGCCGTGCCGAATTTTGAGCTTGGTGGATATTGGCCAACAAATCATGTTTGCTATAAGAGAACCGTAAAACGTGGTTATCAACGCAACAGCCATAGCAGGACCTATAGCCGCAGGGTCGCTCATCTGTTTTAACATAAGCACCAATCCCACAAGCGTTCCTATCATTCCATACGCAGGGCCCATCGCTGCCCAATTATCAATAAAACCTATATTATATTCGTGTCTTCCCGATATATTTTCTTTTTCTATTTCCATAATTTTTTCTATAACAGCTTTTTCCGTTCCGTCAACTGCGAGCTGAATACCCTTTTTCAAAAAGGGGTCTTCAACTGTGTCAAGCGAGTTTTCAAGGGCAAGGATGCCTTCGCGTCTAGCTTGTTCCGCAAAACCTATTATCTGGCTTATAGTTTTTTCAAGATTGTGTTCTTGCACAATAACAGCCATTTTCACAAAACCCGGTAAGGTTTTCCAAACGCCCGGCGGGTACCCACCTATCATAGCCATTGTGGACATTCCTATGGTGATAGCCATCGAGGGGGTATCTATGAACATGGGGATATTTGCGGTAGAGCCAAAACCGAAATAGCACATCAAAAAGACGCTGGCGCCCATTGAGATTATAAGACTGAAATCCATAGTTTGAAATATAGTAAATTATCCCTATGCACGTCACTACTCCTCTTGCAGAAAGAATGCGTCCCAAAAATTTAGAGGAATTTTTGGGGCAGCAGAGAATTTTGGGGGAAACGAGTATGTTAAGAGCCGCCATCTTAAATTCAAACGTGCCCAGTATGGTGTTTTGGGGGCCGCCGGGCTGCGGAAAAACAAGCCTTGCAAACGTTATCAAGAACCTCGGCAAAAAACGATTTGTAGCCATATCCGCCGTCACAAGCGGAGTTAAAGACGTAAAAACAATTTTGGACGAAGCAAAAAACTATAAGGAAAACAACAGAGAAACAATACTATTCATAGATGAAATACATCGCTTTAACAAAGCGCAGCAAGACTCCCTTTTGGGCGCGGTGGAAAACGGAATCATAACTTTGATTGGAGCAACAACGGAAAACCCCGGCTTTGAAGTGAATTCAGCTTTGCTCTCCCGTTGCCAACTGATATTATTTGGCCCTCTGCAAGAACAGGATATGCAAAACCTTATGGAAAGCGCGTTGCACACACATCCAAGAGGCCTTAACAGAAAAGATTTGAGCATATCACCAGAGGCAGCTCAAAAACTGATTGGGCAAGCCGATGGCGATGCGCGCTTTTTGCTGAACCAGTTGGAATGGATTGCCGCAACAGTTCAAGGAGAAGCGGAGATAACGCTGGAACTGATGGAAGAAATTCAGTATAAAAAACCGCTCCGCTACGACAAGCACGGCGAAGAGCATTACAACCTGATAAGCGTTTTGCACAAATCCGTCAGAGGCAGCGATACGCAAGCTGCGGTTTACTGGCTACACAGAATGTTGGACGGCGGCGAAGACCCTCGCTATATTTTGCGCCGCCTTATGCGAATGGCAATGGAAGATATTGGGCTTGCAGACCCCAACGCTCTTTTGCTAGCAACCGCAGCTCGCGAAGCCTTTGATTTTATGGGCGTGCCGGAGGGCTTAATTGCCCTTGACGAATTGACCGTTTATCTGAGCCTTGCTCCAAAGAGCAACAGCCTTGAGGTTATGGGCGCAAAAGTGAACGGTTGCATCAGGCAAACCGGAACACTGCCGGTGCCAAGGGCATTCAGAAATCCCGTCACAAAAGTCGGCAAAGATTTGGGTTATGGCAAAGGCTATGAATACGACCACGACGTTCAAGGTGCTTACGCTGGGCAAGAGCATCTGCCAGAAAAATTAAAAGGCACAAAATTCTACGAACCCACTGTGTATGGGAGGGAAAAGGCATTGGGCGAAAGAATGGCGGAGCTGGAAAAATTGTCCAAAAAATCCTGACAGGTTTCGCTGCGCAAAACCTTTAAGCGAAATTCCGGCAGAGCCGCATTAAAACCCAAGCAAAGCCTTGAGGAAATCTGTTTTAGCCTGCCCAAAATTTGCCCTGGTCTTAGGTTATCTTCCCTCAGCAATTCTTCGTAGCGAAAAATGGCTTGGCAAACCTGCGCGCCCGTTATTTCCGCGGGTTCCCTGCCCTCCATAGCATTCGCTATCTGCAAAAAAATCCACGGGTTGTGCAGAGCCGCACGTCCAACGGAAATTCCTTTTACGCCGTAATTTTTAATTCTCTCCAAAGCTATTTCCGCGTTGTTTATATCGCCGTTTCCTATAACTGGAATTTTAGCTTTTGTCGCAACCTCACCGATGGCATCCCAATTTGCAGAGCCTTTATAACCCTGCACCTTTGTCCTTCCATGCACGGTCAACTGCTCCACTCCGCAGCCCTGTGCAATTTCTAAAATCTCGTTTACTACTATGGAACTTTCGTCCCAGCCAAGGCGGCATTTTAAATATAGCGGAACTTTTAAAACGCTTTTAATTGAATGTAAAATTTTTTGCAAATTGGGCAAGTCCCTTAGCAAACCCGAACCCGAACCTTTGCTTGCAACCTTAGGAGCCGGGCAGCCAGCGTTTAGCTCAACAAAAGCCGCCCTTAATTCCTGCGCCTGCAAAGCCGCGCTTGCCAGCCTCTCTGCATTATGCCCAAAAATCTGTGCACAAAAAGGCTCCTCTTCTTTACAGAACCTTATGGCTCTCAAATTAGATGGAGTTAAAAAAACGGAACTTCCCGTTGAGAGAAACTCCGACACAAAAAATGGAGCGTGAGTACCAGAAAGCTCCCTTATCAAACGGCGAAACGGTAAATCCGTAACTCCGTGCATAGGAGAGAGAATTATTTTCAAAGTACCGATTTAGCTCTCTGGTCTTGCGCTGTGTATTCAAAAATTTCTTCCGGTTTAAACCAGAACGATATTTCCCTAGCTGCGCTCTCCGGCCCATCGGAGGAATGAACCGCGTTTTCTGTCATTGAGGTTGCCCAGTCGTAGCGGATGGTGCCGGGTTCTGCTTTTGCGGGGTTTGTTGCGCCGTTAAGAGCACGAACCTTTGCTATGGCATCATCGCCAGCAAGCACCAGTTGAACAGAAGGCCCGGAAGTCATGAATTTTGCCAACTCGGGGAAAAATGGTTTGCCAACGTGCTCTGCATAAAAGCCTTCCGCATCGGCTTGAGTCATTTTTTTAAAGCGAATTGCCACAACGGAAAGCCTCGCCGATTCATAGCGTGCTATTATGCGACCTACCAGACCTGCCTGTACAGCATTGGGTTTTATCATTGCAAAAGTTTTTTCCATAAAAGCTCCTTTGTTTTGGGGTAATATAGAAATATGCAATCCTGTTAATCCTGAAAATCAGGGGTATCGTGGTTCAGACAAAAGGAATAACCCCCCGCTGCTTCTAGCAGCGAGGAGAAGTTTCTATTAGAGATAGAAAGAAACAAACAATTCTGTTGAAGTAGTTATAGTTGATTCTTTTTCTGTTGTTTTCGTGTTTGCACCCTCGTCAACCTTGTTTCCCGGCAAATCTATCTTAAAACCAGTCTTTAAGCCTATGGCAAAATTCTTGACTGGCTCTACCTGTATATAAAAATTCGGGAGAAACGCCATATCTATACCTGCTGGTTCGATTGTAAGGGATACACCAGCATCTTTAGAACTTGCAGACCAAGAACGAAACTCAGTGTCTAATCCAGCGCCGAAGCTAACAAGATCTTTTTTGCCAAGTTGGTATGACACGCTTGGGCCTATCGCCCACGAAAAGTACTTATCTTCGCTTGTTTGAGAAGGGCCAGTAGATTCTGTTGTAGTTTCCACTGAATTACTATATATGGCTATGCCTAAACCCAATTCCAAGCCATTGCCTAGATTAAAAAGCAAGCCTATGGCTCCGTTATCTCCACCAAAGCCTCCCTGAAAGCCCAGCTTGAATCCGCCTTTGTCTTCGTCAGCAAAAGAGAAAACCGATGTTAAAGCTACTAGCATTACTGCTATTTTGACCATTTTGTTCATAAAAACTCCTATGTTTGTTTTACACGAGGTAAAATATACATTTTCTTTGACAATTTGTCAAGACCAGGCGTCAATAATTGGAACTTTTTTAAGCAAAATTCACTTTTTTGAATTTTTTTCGCCTTTACAAGCGTCTAAGGATAGTAGGTTTTGTATTTTCAAAGGAGGTAGCAATATGGAAAGCATTCTGAACCTTGTAATTAATGCGGAAAATGGACGTATGCTAGTATTGCTAGCATTCGGCTGTTGCTTTTTTGTATGGCTTAAAACTTCTGTTGAGAAAAATATAGACGAGCTAAAGGTAACTTTGAATGGCCGAATAGACGAGCTGAGGGCAGAGCTAAGGGGAGACATGAAGGAGTTGAAATACAACGACTTCGCCCACTTGAGCAGCGCTTTTGAAGCCTTGACTTACGTTTTGGAAAAAAACAGTTCGTTATCAAAGGAAGACAAAGAATTCGTGGACAGTAGGCTGGCTCATTAGATCCTTGCTTTTTTGTTCAGTATTTTTGTAAACCCTTCACCAACCCTCTTATAGAAACCGCCTCAATACCTTTCTTAATAGACCAATTATCCTCTGACGGCGAAATTACAAATGTCTGCTCAGGGGAAATATCTTCTATTGCAAAAAAATTTCCTTTGGATAAAGTGCTTGTGAAAGAAGCCTTGCATTCAACTGCAAAAATTTTTCCATTCAATTTAACTACAAAATCTATTTCCGCTCCGCTAGAGCTTCTGTAATAAAAGATTTCTGCACTTGGGAAATTGCCTTTTATGTTGGATAAAACTATTTGCTCCCATATCGCTCCAAAAGCTACGTGCCCCAATAAATTTGGAAAACCCTTTATGCCTAGCAATGCCCCTGCTATGCCAGAATCGGATATATACACTTTGGGTGCTTTTACAAGCCTCTTGCCCAAATTTGATATATAAGGCAAAACGATATCTACCATATATGTGCCAGAAAGCAAGTCTATGTAATTTTTAACGGTTTGGTTGCTCACGGCCAGAGCATTTCCCAAATGTGAATAATTTACGGTTTGCCCATTCAAGTGGGCAAGCATTTGCCAAAGCCTTCTCATAGCAGATGGCGTAAAATTCGCCCATTGAATTAAGTCCCTTTCCAAAAAAGACGATATGAAATTTTCTCGCCACTCAAGCGAAATATCAGAATTTTTTGCAAGCAGGCTTCTTGGAAAACCACCGCTTTCAAAATAACGCTCAATGGTGCAAACCCCATTCAGTTCGCTCCACAAAAAAGGACTCAACTGTTTATACGCAATTCTTCCCGCCAAGGTCTCTGAACTTTGCTTCAGCAAATCTCGCGATGCCGAGCCTAAAATCAAGAAACTGCCGTTTTTTCCCCATTCATCCGTTAAACTCCTTATGCAAGGAAAGAGTTCGGGACGCCTTTGAATTTCGTCTATGCAAATTATTTTATCCTTTTGCGTGTTAAAGAACCATTCTGCATTCTCTGTTTTTTGCAAATCAGATGGTTTTTCCAAATCTAAAAAGATATAATCTTTGCCGCTTTCCTTTAAAAATTGCTTTGCCAAGGTTGATTTTCCGCACTGGCGGGGTCCAATCAAGGCGGTAATCGGAAAACTCTCAAAAGTTTTCGCTAAAGAATTTTCCAGCAGACGGTGAATATACATGGAAGATAATATAGAAAATTAACCTTGCAAATTTCAATTTTACTTTGAGATTTGCAGGGTTGCTAACAACTTCATATCCCGCCACCCTACATATTACTGGCAAAATAACCTTTTTCTTGCTTTTTTGTTCAGTATTTTTGTATATTAACGGTATGAAAAAAATAACGGACCGCCAGCAGGCTATATATCTCTATATAAAGGATTTTATCCTTTCGCATAAATTCCCGCCTACAATTCGCGAAATAGGCGAAGAATTTGGCATAAAAAGCACCAACGGGGTGAGAGATGCCCTGAATGCCCTTGAAAAAAAAGGGTTGATAAAAAAGTTTTCGAACTGCGCCCGAGGAATAGAGCTAAAGCAAAGCGTTTTGCAGGCTCCTGCCAATGCCGCATACCTGCCTGTAATAGGCAGCATCGCGGCAGGCACGCCTATCCTGGCAGAGGAGAACGTAGAATCAACCCTCACAATAGACAAATCCGTGCTTCCCCGCAGTTCCGAGATCTTTGCCCTTAGGGTGCAAGGTGATTCCATGACAGGGGATGGCATTTTAAACGGAGACCTAGCTATTATACGTATGCAGAAAAACGCGGAGCGCGGGCAAATAATAGCCGCTATATTGGATGGCGATGCCACGTTAAAGCATTACCATCCCGCCGCCAATAAAATTGAGCTAAGGGCCTCCAACCCCAAATACTCGCCAATAATAGTGAACGAAGGCGAAAATTTCGCCATAGCAGGCATTTTGGCCGGGGTTATCAGAAAAATGTAGTAGGGGCAGCCCTACGTGGCTGCCCCTACTACATTTCTATATTCCCCTCATGGCAGATTTCAATCAGACCGATATGCCGCGTAGCGGTGAAACCATAGCAGTTATTTCCACCAATTACGGGAAAATGAAAATTCGCTTGTTTCCGGAAATTGTTGGGCTTGCCGCCAAAAATTTTATTGAGCTTGCCAAGCAGGGTAAGTATAACGGGGTACCCTTTCACAGAGTTATAAAAGACTTTATGATTCAAGGCGGGGATTTCACGAATAGAGATGGAACCGGAGGCCATGCCGCAAAGGGTGAAGGTTGCAGAATAGGCGATGTTTACGACCCTCGTTTAAAGCATATCAGGGGCGCTGTGTCTTGGGCAAAGACTAGCGAGCCACATTCCATAGGTAGCCAGTTCTTTATTGTGCATGGCAAAGACGGGGCGCCTTTTTTAGACCATCCAAAAGACGGGCATGCTTATGAAGGCTACACGGTGTTTGGGCAGCTCTATGAGGGCTTTGATACCCTGGATTCCATAGCCAAGATAAAAACAGATGGGCGTGATGTCCCAAAGAAAGAAGTTATGATAGAGGAGGTAATTGTGAAAGAACCGAGCAAAGTTGTATATAATTTCAGCGCGGGTCCCAGTACCCTCCCGAAACGAGCAACCGATGAAGCCGCTAAAGCCATAGCGGACTTTGCAGACACCGGAGTTGGCATTTTGGAAATAAGCCACCGCACCAAGCCCGTAGAGGGAATGGTGGCAGAAACAGAATCCCTTTTGCGCGAGCTTCTTTCCATACCCGATGGCTATGAAGTTTTATTTTTGGGTGGCGGCGCATCGCTCCAATTCTGTATGGCCCCAATTAACCTGCTGGGCGCAAATGCCGTAGCAGATTACACAGACACAGGGCTGTGGGCTAGCAAGGCTATAAAAGAGGCAAAAAGATTTGGCAAAGTGAATGTGGTTTGTTCCTCTAAAGGAGTAAATTACTGCCATATTCCCAAAGACTTTGAGCAAACCCCCGAAGCAACATATTTGCACATCACAAGCAACAATACCATTTACGGAACCCAATGGAAAGAGTTCCCAAAAGCGAACACCTATCTGGTTTCCGATATGAGCTCCGATATTTTGAGCCGCCCTGTAGATGTTTCCCAGTTTGGGCTTATATATGCAGGTGCGCAGAAAAATATGGGGCCTGCGGGCGTGGCTACCGTTATAATCCGCTCAGACATTCTCGGCAAGGTGGAGCGCGATATTCCAACAATGCTGGACTACCGCACGCACATACCAGAACATTCGATGTTCAACACCCCGCCGGTGTTCTCTATATATGTTATGAACAGGGTTTTGCATTGGCTAAAAGACCTGGGCGGCGTGGCAGAGATGGAAAAAATAAACGCTCAAAAATCCGCTTTGCTCTATGACGCTCTGGATAACTCAAAACTTTTCAAAGGCACAGCGGCAAAAGAAGACCGCTCAACTATGAATATCCCCTTTGTGTTCAAAGAAGACGCGGTAGCTGAGGATAAAAAAGAGGCTTTGGAGAAAACTTTCTTGAAGGCAGCCGTGGAAAAAGGCTTGGAGCAGTTAAAAGGGCACCGTTCCGTTGGCGGCTTTAGAGCTAGCATTTACAACGCAATGCCTATGGAAGGAGTTGAGGCGTTGGTCAAGTTTATGGCTGAGTTTGAAAAGAGTACAATTGGGTAAATTTTTGTATATTGGGTTCCAAAGTATGAGACAGATATGAACAACATTAAAATTGGCGTTAAGTTGATAGTTTCCTTTTTGCTAGTAGCATCGCTAGCAGCCGTTATGGGAATTTATATGTCTGGCGAATTGACAGAGCTTAGGGACCAATCGGATTACATATATAAAAAAGGAGCTGTTCCCCTAGGTTTTCTTGTGGAAACCTTAAAACAGACGCAGGAGATGCGTGTACAGGTGCGCAATTGGCTATCCGCGAAAAATAAAGAGCAGCGCGATGCTGTCCTGAAAAAAATAGACGATGCCCGCGATATTGCGGTTGAGAACATAAAACAGCAGATAACCCTTAGCATAAAGGAAGAGACAAAGGTCATTTTGAAATCCTTGATGGAAGCCTGCTACAAATATGCGGCTGAAATACGCAAGTTTTCGAATGAGACCACCGATTTTGACCGCGTCACCGGAGCCTACACAAAAGGCACTCCTGAGCATATAATAAAAATAGGGAACGAAATCCTTGATTTGACCAAAAGAGCTGAAGATGTTAGGATAAACGCTGTCAAGGAAACTTGGGAAAAAGGGAATAAAGAGGCGGCAAAAGCCAAAGAATTTGCGACTATCCTTTTGACAGCGGTTGTGGTATTTTCCGTAACTGTAGGCATCACCTTAACCTTATCCATAACCAACGCACTAAAGACGGTTGTAGGCACGGTTTCCAAAATAGAGAAAGGCGATATGACCGCCCGCACCGGGTTTGAACGCGAAGATGAGCTGGGAATACTCTCCAAATCCATAGATTCCCTAGCCTCTAAATTCCAGACCATAATGAAAGGTTTGCACATAGATTCGGATAATTTGGCAAGCTCTTCAGAGGAATTATCCGCCGTTAGCAAACGGCTTGCTAGCCGTGCGGAGGAGTCTGCAAACCAAACAACGATTGTTGCGAGTACCACCGAGGAGGTATCTGCGAACGTAAGCACCATAGCTAACGCAGCAGAAAAAGCCTCGGTAAATGTAAATGATGTGGCTAACACAGTTGAACAGGTTGCGACCAACATAAACGCCATGGCAAGCGCAGCGGAGCAAGCCTCGGCTAATGCCAACGAGGTGGTAAACTCGGTTGAACAGGTATCGGGCAACATAAACGCCATGGCAAGCGCAGCGGAGCAAGCCTCGGCTAATGCCAACGACGTGGCAAACGCGGCAGAGGAAATGTCCGCAAACATGAACACGGTAGCGGCGGCAATAGAAGAGATGAGCGCAAGCATAAGCGAAATATCCAACAACGCAAATGATGCCCGCAATGTGGCGAGCAATGCCACCGTAAAATCCCGCGAGGCAACCGACTCTATGAGCAAGCTGGGCTTGGCCGCAAAAGAGATTGGGCAAGTGACAAATGTTATAAAGAGCATAGCAGACAAAACAAACCTTTTGGCATTGAACGCCACCATAGAAGCCGCTCACGTTGGCGATGCAGGCAAAGGCTTTGCGGTTGTTGCCAACGAAATAAAAGAACTCGCAAACCAGAGTGCCAATAGCGCAGACGACATTGCAAAGCGCATAGATGGCATACAGAAAGGCACCAGCGAAGCTGTGGCGGTTATAAAAGACGTTTCGCAGATAATAACAAAGATATATCAAAGCGTGGAGGTGATATCCACCCACACCAGCCAGCAGACAAAAGCCGCCAACGAGATTGCCAGCAATGTTGCGCAAGCCAACACAGGCGCAAAGCGCGTGGCGGTAGCCGTGGGCGAAGTGGCCAAGGGCAGCAAGGACATAGCCCAAAATGCCGCGCAAGCTAGCACAAGCGCAACGCGTGTATCCAAAGCCATAGGCGATGTAGCAAATGGCAACAAAGACATTGCGCGCAATGCCGCGCAAGCGAACTCAAGCACAAAGCACGTATCCGAAGCCATAGGCGAGGTAGCCAAGGGCAGCAAAGACATAGCCCTTAGCGCAGGAGAAGCCGCCAAAGGTGCCAGCGGGGTGAGCCAGAATGTAAATGGCATGAACCAGGCCGCTAAAGAGAGTGCGCAAGGAGCAACCCGAGTTAACCAAAGCGCTGGCGAACTTGCAAAAGTAGCGAGCAATTTAAAAAGTGTGGTTAGCCAATTTAAAGTTTAGATGTTTCAACAATTAACCGAGGAGCAAAACTATGAGCAACATCAAAATGGGTCCAAAACTAATCGCGTCTTTCCTATTCTTAGCCGCTTTAGCAGCTTTTATGGGAATACGTGCCATCAGCAGCCTAAAAACTGTCTCTCAGGCAACCGACATAATGTACGACACAGGAGCTGTTCCTTTGGGCGTTTTTGTGACCACGGCGGTGCAGTGCCAGGAATTGCGGGTTTCGGCTCGTAATTGGCAGCTTGCAAGGACTTCTGAAGGCCGCGACAAGGTTATCAGGCAGTTGGACGACATCAACAATAAGCTAAATGAGTCCATATATGCCCAGCAAAAAGTGGTTAACGAAGAAGGGAAAAAGATTTTGCAGCAAGTGATAAAAATCACCGATGATTATACCGATTCGTTAATGGCTTTTACAAAACGCGCTAAAAATTTTTCTGCGGAAGGCACCAACTTGGATCCATTGCCAGAAGGCCTGATAGCAACTGGAAATAAAGTGCTGGAAGATTTGGAGAACGCAAAAACCTTTTTAGTTAAAGCAACCAGCAAACTCTCAGACGATGCTTCGGCAGATGCCGAAGCAAATGTAAGCCAGGCAACTGCCATTTTAGTGGTGGTGATTCTTATAGCTGTGGCTCTGGGCTTATTCTTAACCTTTTCCACAACCACTCCTTTGAAAAGGGTTGTTGCCGTTCTTGGCAAAATTGAGAAAGGCGACATGACCGCTCGTTTGGATATGGAGCGCGGAGATGAATTTGGAACGCTCTCCAAATCCGTGGATAGCGTTGCCTCCAGGCTCCAAACCATTATGAAAAATTTGCGCTCGGATTCGGATAGTTTGGCAAGCTCCTCGCAGGAACTATCTGCCGTCAGCAACCAGCTTGTGAGCAATTCGGAAGAAACTGCATCCAAAGCCGCGCAAGTCTCGGCAGTCACCGAGCAGGCAGCTTCTAGCGTAACTTCCATAGCAAGCACAGCAGAAGAAGCCGCAACAAGCACCACCGACGTGGCAAGCACGGTTGAGGAATTGACAGTTAACATAAACACCATGGCAAGCGCGGCAGAGGAAGCATCGGCAAGCATCAGCGATGTGGCGTCTGCGGTTGAACAGGTGTCTGTAAACATAAACGCCATGGCAACTGCGGCAGAGGAAGCCTCGGTGAATGCCAACGAAGTAGCAGGCGCAGCAGAAGAGATGTCCACAAATATGAACACTGTAGCCTCGGCAATAGAGGAGATGAGCGCAAGCATACGCCAGATATCCAGCAACGCAGGCGATGCCCGCAATGTGGCAAACGAAGCTACCGAAAAGTCCCGCGATGCAACCGACACTATGGGCAAGCTGGGCGCAGCCGCAAAAGAGATTGGGCAGGTGACCGATGTGATAAAGAAGATAGCCGACAAAACCAATTTGCTGGCTCTAAACGCCACCATAGAAGCAGCTTCTGCCGGCGCAGCGGGCAAGGGCTTTGCGGTTGTTGCCAACGAAATCAAGGAACTCGCCAACCAGAGCGCGAAAAGCGCAGACGACATAGCAAAGCGCATAGAGGGCATACAGACAGGCACCAGCGAAGCCGTGACGGTTATAACCGATGTCTCCAAAATAATAACAAAGATAAACCAAGGCGTTCAAGCCATATCCAACCATGCCGACCAGCAGACAAAAGCGAGCGGCGAGATTGCGAACAATGTGGCGCAAGCCAACAATGGCGCAAAGCGCGTGGCAGAAGCCGTGGGCGAGGTTGCCAAAGGCAGCAAAGACATAGCGCGCAATGCGGCGCAAGCAAACACAGGCGCAAAGCGCGTGGCGGAATCCGTTAGCGAGGTAGCCAAAGGCAGCAAGGACATAGCCCGCAATGCGGCGCAAGCAAACACAGGCGCAAAACGTGTGTCTGCAGCCGTGGGCGAGATAGCCAAGGGCAGCAAGGATATAGCTCGCAATGCAGGCGAAGCCGCCAAAGGCGCTGCCTCTGCAAGCCAGAATGTTGCAGAGATGAGCCAAATAGCTAAGGATAGCTCGCAGAGCGCGCATAGCGTAAACAAAAGCGCCAACGATTTGATAAAGATGGCAGAAGGCTTGAAACAAGTGGTGGGCCAGTTTAAGGTTTAAGATTTAAAGTTTAAAGTTTAAACCAAGGAGCAAGCATGAACAACATCAAAATGGGTCCAAAGCTAATCGCATCATTCCTATTCTTAGCCGCTCTAACGGCTTTTATGGGAATATATACGATACTCAGTCTGCAAAAGGTATCTCTAGCAACCGACATAATGTACGACACAGGAGCAGTCCCTTTGGGTGTTCTTGTGGCAACCCAAGACCAGGTGCAGGACTTGCAAGTTTCTGCACGTGATTGGCGGCTTGCAAAATCACCTCAACAGCGTGCTGCGATTATGAAGCACATAGACAGCGTGAACAACGGGGTAAATGAGACCGTGGGAAAGCAGATGGAATCTGCGGATGAAAAGGGAAAAGCGGCTCTGAAAAAGGTGATGGATATAACCGACGTGTATGTCGCAGAAATAACCAATTTTGCTAAAACCACCAAAGCTTATGAGGCGGACGGCCTTAGCTCGGAAGATTTCCCGCAATCCTTGAATGATGCAGCGGAAGATATGACTCAGGCTATGGAAGATGCCAAAAATGCCAAAGTTGCGCAAACCAGCAAACTCTCGGACGATGCTTCAGCAGATGCAGCACAAAGCGTAAACGCGGCGATTGTGGTTTTAGTAGTTGTTGTTATCTTAGCTATACTTCTTGGCATATTCCTAACCGTTTCCATAACCAGCCCATTGAAGATAGTTGTTGACACCCTTGGGAAAATAGAGAAAGGCGACATGACCCCACGCACCGGGCTTGAGCGCGGAGACGAATTTGGAATGCTCTCCAAATCCGTGGATAGCGTTGCCTCCAGGCTCCAAACCATAATGAAGAATCTGCGCGTGGATTCGGATAGTTTGGCAAGTTCCTCGCAGGAGCTATCCGCCGTAAGCAACCAGCTTGTGAGCAACGCGGAACAAACCGCATCCAAAGCCGGCCAAACCACGTCAATTACAGAAGAGGCTGCTTCCAACGTGAACGCCATAGCCAGCACAGCCGAAGAAGCGGCGGCAAGCACAACCGACGTGGCAAGCACGGTTGAGGAATTGACGGTTAACATAAACACCATGGCAAGCGCGGCAGAGGAAGCCTCCACAAACATAGGCACCGTGGCGACCGCGGTTGAACAGGTTTCTGGCAACATAAACGCCATGGCAAGCGCAGCGGAAGAAGCCTCGGTGAATGCCGGCGATGTGGCAAGCTCGGCAGAAGAGATGTCTTCTAATATGAACACCATAGCGGCGGCAATAGAGGAGATGAGCGCAAGCATAAGCGAGATAGCCAGCACCGCCAACGATGCCCGCAATGTTGCAGGCGAAGCAACCGCCAAGTCCCGCGAGGCAACAGACTCCATGGGCAAGCTGGGCACGGCAGCAAAAGAGATTGGGCAGGTTACCGATGTGATAAAGAACATAGCGGACAAAACGAACCTCCTGGCATTGAACGCCACCATAGAAGCAGCTTCCGCTGGCGAGGCTGGCAAAGGTTTTGCGGTTGTTGCCAACGAAATCAAGGAACTCGCCAACCAGAGTGCCAAGAGCGCAGACGACATCGCAAAGCGCATAGAGGGCATACAGGAAGGCACCAGCCAAGCCGTGACGGTGATAAAAGATGTTTCGCAGATAATAACGAAAATAAACCTGGGCGTGGAGGCAATATCCAACAACGTCGCGCAGCAGACAAAGGCGAGCAACGAGATTGCTAGCAATGTGGCACAGGCAAATACTGGCGCAAAGCGCGTGGCGCAAGCCGTGGGCGAGGTAGCCAAAGGTAGCAAAGACATAGCCCAAAACGCGGCGCAAGCCAGCACAGGCGCAAAGCACGTGGCAGAATCCGTGACCGAGGTGGCCAAGGGCAGCAAAGACATTGCGCGCAACGCAGCGCAAGCAAACACCGGCGCAAAGAGAGTGTCTGCTTCCATAGGCGAGATAGCCAAGGGCAGCAAGGACATTGCGCGCAACGCAGGCGAAGCAGCCAAAGGCGCTGCCGGCGCGAGCCGGAATGTCATGGAAATGAACCAGCTTGCCAAGGATAGCTCGCAGAGCGCGCATAGCGTAAACAAAAGCGCCAACGATCTGATAAAGATGGCAGAAGATTTGAAAAAGGTAGTGAGTCAATTCAAGGTTTAAACCAAGGAGCAGGTATGAACAACATCAAAATGGGTCCAAAGCTAATCGCGTCTTTCCTATTCTTAGCCGCTATAACGGCATTTATGGGAATACGCACCATCAACAGCCTAAAAACTGTATCGGATGCAACCGACATAATGTACGACACAGGGGCTGTTCCCTTGGGCGTTTTTGTGGAGATGTCCAACAATATACAAGAGATGAGGGTTGAGGCTCAACATTGGCGTCTTGCCAAGACACAAGAAAGACGTACTCAGCTTTTTAAAAAAATGGACAGCCTCAACAATGAAGTAAATAAGAACGTAGAAGCGCAGATGAAAACTGCGAATGAAAAGGGAAAAGAGGCTCTGAAAAAAGTGATGGATTTGACGGACGTGTATATTGCTGAAATAAACAATTTTGCTAAAACCACCAAATCTTATGATTCGGAAGGCATTAGCACAGAAGAATTTCCAGAATCTATGAACAAAGCCGCAAGAGATATGACTAATGCTATAAAAGAAGCCAAAGAAGCCAGAGTTGCTCAAACCAGCAAACTCTCAGACGATGCCTCGGCAGATGCTAAAGACAATATGAGCCAGGCAACTGTCATTTTAGTGGTGGTGCTTCTTTTAGCTGTGGCTCTTGGCATATTCTTGACCATTTCCACAACCGCCCCCTTGAAAATGGTTGTTTCCGTTCTTGGCAAGATTGAGAAAGGCGATATGACCGCTCGCTTGGATATGGAACGCGGGGATGAATTCGGAACGCTCTCCAAATCCGTGGATAGCGTTGCATCCAGGCTCCAAAGCATAATGAAAAGCCTGCGCATGGATTCGGATAATCTGGCAGGTTCATCGCAAGAGTTATCCGCCGTCAGCAACCAGCTTGTGAGCAACGCGGAACAAACCGCATCCAAAGCCACCCAGACCACGTCAATAACCGAGGAGGCAGCCTCGAATGTGAACTCCATAGCCAGCACGGCGGAAGAAGCCGCGGCAAGCACCAACGATGTGGCTAGCACGGTTGAGCAATTGACGGTTAATATAAACACCATGGCAAGCGCGGCAGAAGAAGCCTCTGCAAACATAGGCACTGTGGCAACCGCAGTTGAACAGGTGTCTGGCAATATAAACGCTATGGCAACCGCAGCGGAAGAAGCCTCTGTGAATGCCGGCGATGTGGCAAGCGCAGCGGAGCAGATGTCTTCCAATATGAACACCATAGCGGCGGCAATAGAGGAGATGAGCGCAAGCATAAGCGAAATAGCCAGCACCGCTGGCGATGCCCGCAATGTGGCAGGCGAAGCCACCGTAAAATCCCGCGAAGCAACCGAAACTATGGGCAAGCTGGGCGCAGCAGCAAAAGAGATTGGGCAGGTGACCGACGTCATCAAGAACATAGCAGACAAAACAAACCTCTTGGCACTGAACGCCACCATAGAAGCTGCAAGCGCAGGCGAAGCGGGCAAAGGTTTTGCGGTTGTTGCTAATGAAATCAAGGAACTCGCAAACCAGAGCGCCAAAAGCGCAGACGACATTGCAAAGCGCATAGAAGGCATACAGGAAGGCACTAGCCAAGCCGTGACGGTTATAAAAGATGTTTCGCAGATAATAACAAAAATAAACCAAGGCGTTGAGGCAATATCCAACAACGTTGCGCAGCAAACAAAAGCGAGCAACGAGATTGCGAGCAATGTTGCGCAAGCCAACACTGGCGCAAAGCGCGTGGCGCAAGCCGTGGGCGAAGTAGCCAAGGGCAGCAGGGACATAGCCCAAAATGCAGCGCAAGCCAGCACAGGCGCAAAGCACGTGGCAGAATCCGTGACCGAGGTAGCCAAGGGCAGCAAGGACATAGCCCAGAATGCAGCGCAAGCCAGCACAGGCGCAAAGCGGGTGTCCGCAGCCATAGGCGAGATAGCCAAGGGCAGCAAGGACATTGCACGCAACGCAGGCGAAGCCGCCAAAGGTGCTGCTGGCGCGAGCCGGAATGTTGTGGAAATGAACCAGCTAGCCAAGGGTAGCGCACAGAGCGCACATAGTGTCAATAAAAGCGCCAATGATTTGATAAAGATGGCAGACGGCTTGAAAAGTGTAGTGAGCCAATTCAAGGTTTAAACCAAGGAGCAGAGTATGAGCAACATCAAAATGGGTCCAAAGTTAATCGCGTCTTTCTTATTCTTAGCCGCCCTAGCGGCGTTTATGGGAATGCGCACCATCAGCAGCCTAAAAACTGTATCGGCCGCAACCGACATAATGTACGACACAGGAGCTGTCCCTTTGGGCGTTTTTGTGACTACGGCGGTGCAGTGCCAGGAATTGCGGGTTGCGGCTCGCAACTGGCAGCTTGCAAGGACTCCTGATGAGCGTG